>Ga0116231_10003121_pt1 | contig 34639 bp, 25 predicted proteins | sample S1TSphgellanicum_2_FD_89695 | JGI IMG/M metagenome (GOLD analysis project Ga0116231, IMG submission 89695) | Host-associated microbial communities from peat moss isolated from Minnesota, USA - S1T2_Fd - Sphagnum magellanicum MG | ecosystem: Host-associated > Plants > Peat moss > Unclassified...
ACCGTCACCGCTCCGATCTGCGGGCCCACGACCTCGCCGATGAGGCACCCGCCCGTCTGTCCGCAATTGGGGTTGCTCGCCGGCACGACCGCAGCCACGCCTACACCGATCGGACTCGTGCCAGATAGTACCGTCGTGCTCAGGCTGGGCGCATAACTGTAGTACACAGCGGATGGCACCACGGACTCCGTCGTCGAACCAGTCGAGTATTTCGCCGATGTAGCCGTCACGGTCACGGTGCCGGTACCCGCGGACGTCGCCTGCAGATAGATCGTGGCGTTATTGCTTCCCGCCGCGAACGGAACATTGATCGACGGCGCACCGACGGCAGTCGAACTAGAGGATACCAACAGCAGGGACGGATTCGAGCTCGTGACTTCCACGACCGCGCCGCCCGTCGGAGCGACGGCACTCAGGCTGATGGATACACCGTATTCGAGCGCGTTGCCGACTCCGTAGGGTGCGCTGCCCACTGTAATCGTGCCCAGATTCGAGCCGGCCTGGAACGTAACTGGGATGCTGGCGGAGCCATACAAAGCATTGGTCAACGTGACCGTCGCGGTGCAGGGCAAAGTCGCCGTCGAGCCATACGTGATGGGTAGAGAACCATAGCTTTGCCCGGGGGCAACCGTGACTGAGGTCGCCGTGAGATTCACGCAGGCTGTGTTGCTGGAACTCCCCGTCACGACCACGCCGCCGGCCGGCGCGTTGTACAAATTTCCGCCGCTCGTGAGCTGGAACGCGACCGTGTCTGTCTGTGTACTCGACAACGTCTTCGAGGTTTCCGTCAATGCGAGGGCGGCGGTCACCGTCCCGGTCGTCGTGATCGGTGCAAAGTTCGGGTTGGACGCCGAGATCGTCGCGACACCCGTCGTCGTCGTACCGGCCTGAACCGTGAAGTTCACAGCGAAGGACCCGGCAGGAATCGTGACCGTCGCAGGCACCGTCGCGACGCTCGTGTTGCTGCTCGCGAGGTTGATGACGACGCCGCCGGCGCCCGCCGCATTCGGCGCGATCTGCACCTGATAGGTTGCCGCTTCGCCGAAGGCCAGCGTTTGGGCCTCGGAGAGGTTGATCAACAGGTTCGTGATCGTCAGGGCCGCGGTCTGGGTCCCGTACCCCGACGCCGTGCCGTTGGCGGTCAAGGTCGCCGAGCCGATCGTGCTGCCGCCGGTCAACGTGAATGCGGCGCTCGTGGCACCCGCCGCGATGCTGACCGTAGCCGGTGAGACGGTGACCAGCGAAGCGCCGCTCGTGATCGCGAGATTGATCGTCGCACCGGTCGACGGGGCCGGTTGACTGAGCGTGATGATGCCGGTCGCGGTCCGCCCGAGGCCGACGAGACCCGCATTGATCGAGAACGCGCGCGCCTGCACCTGCACGCCGACGGTGCCGGTGGTCACGCCCGTGCCGGCCGCCGTGATCGTGTCGGTGCCGGTGGTCGTGGTCGAGGTCACGGTCACGGAGGTAGTGGTCTGATTGGCCGGAATCGTGACACTCGCGGGCGAGAGCGTGACGAGGCCCGTGCCGGTCGTCAAATTCAACGTGACCCCGCCCGTCGGCGCCAAATCACTCAAGGTCAAGGTCAGCGTCGTCGCCGACTCGGTCGAGAGCGTGACCGGTGAGGGCGTCAGGCTCACGGACAAGGTCGGTGCCGCGTTGACCGTGAACGTCGCGGTCGCACTGCCCGCCGCCGTCGTGACGGTGACCGTGCGCGGACCCGTGGCCGCGCCGCTGGCGATCACGAACGTCGCGGCCTGCGAGGTCGACGTGCCGCCGACGCCCGCGGCCGTCGCCGTGACGCCGCTACCGCTGACGCTGATGCCGGTGATGTTCAGCAGGTTCGAGCCCGTGATCGTCACCGCCACCGTGTGACCCTGTTCACCGGACGCCGGCGTCAGCGTCGAGATGCTCGGCAGCGCGGTCACCGTCACCGCATCGGCGCCGGCCGTGACGTTGCTACCCGAAGCTGTGATCGAGCCACTCCCCGCCGTCGCGCTCGCCGTCACGGTGACCGTGGCAACGGATTGCCCGGCAGGAATCGTCACGCTCGGCGCCGAGAACGTCACGATGCCGCTCGGACTCGCCGCGAGAGTGATCACCTGGCCCCCGGCCGGGGCCGGGCTGCTCAAGGTCACGGTCAGAGTCGCGGAGGCGCTCGTGCCCAAGTTCAAGGGCGACGGCGAGAGACTGACCGCAATCGCGGTGACCGTGACGGCGTCTGTCGCCGACGTGAGCCCCGCGCCCGAGGCCGTGATCGTATCGGTGCCCGCCGTGGTGAGCGAGTTGACCGTGATGCTGCCCTGAGTCTGCCCCGCCGGGATCGTCACGGTCGGCGCCGAGAAGCTCACGAGGCCCTTGGTGCTCGCGAAATTCACGACTTGACCGCCGGTCGCGGCCGCTGCGCTCAAGGTCACGGTGAGCGTCGTCGACGAACTCGTGACGAGGCTCAAGGGCGAGGGCGAGAACGTCAGCGTCAAGGGCGCCGTGACCGTCACGGTATCGGTGCCCGAGGTCACCCCCGTACCGGCCGCCGTGATCGTGTCACCGCCGGTGGTGGCGCCCGCGGTCACGGTGACGGTCGCGCTGGTCGCTCCTGCCGCAATCGTCACGCTCGCCGAGGAGAAGCTCACACGACCGGACACGGTGGCCAGATTGATCAGCTGGCCACCCGTCGGTGCGGGGTTGTTGAGGCTCACCGTGAGAGTCGTGCTCGCGCCCGCCGCCAAGTTCAGCGGCGAGGGCGTCAAGGACACCGTCGGTGCCGTCACGGTGACGGCGTCGCTCGCTGAACTCAGACCCGTGCCCGACACGGTAATGGTGTCGGTGCCCGTGGTCGCGGAACTCTTGACCGTCACACTGCCCGAGGTCTGACCCGCCGGGATCGTGATGCTCGGCGCCGAGAACGTCACAACACCCTTCGTGCTCGTGAAGTTCACGTTTTGGCCGCCCGCGGGGGCGACGCCGCTCAAGGTCACCGTCAGCGTGGTCGAGGTGTTCGTGAACACGGCCAGCGGTGACGGGCTGAGGCTTACGCCGAGCAGCGCCGTGACTGTGACTGGGTCGGTGCTGGAAATCACGCCCGTGCCGGAGGCCGTGATCGTGTCGCTGCCGGCCGTGGCTCCCGCCGTCACGTTGACCGTCGCGGTCGTCGCGCCCGCCGCGATCGTGACGCTCGGCGAAGCGAAACTCACGAGCCCCTTGGTCGATGCGAGATTCACGACTTGGCCGCCGGTCGGCGCCGGGCTGCTCGAGGTCACGGTCAACGTAACCGTCGAACCCGCGGCGAGATTCAACGGCGAAGGCGTCAGGCTCAGCGTCGGTGCCGTGACCGTCACCGCGTCGCTGTTGGTTGCAATCCCGGAACCCGAGGCCGTGATGGTGTCGGTACCGGCGGTCGCGCCCGACGCCAGTGTCACGCCGCCCGTCGTCTGTCCCGCCGCGATCGGTATGCTTGCCGAGGACAACGTGACCAGTCCTCTCGTGCCCGCGACACTCACGACCACGCCGCCTGCGGGGGCCGGACTGCTCAACGTGACCGTCAATGGGAGCGACGAGTCGGTGATCAGGCTCACGGGCGACGGTGTGAATGTCACGGTCAACAAGGCCGTGACGGTCACCGGGTCGGTCGCCGGCGTCAGGCCCGTACCGGACGCCGTGATCGTATCGCTGCCCGCCGAGGTGCCGGCCGTGACGCCGACCGTCCCGGTCGTTGCCCCGCTGGCGATCGTGATGCTCGGAGTCGCGAAGCTCACCCGGCCCGTGGAACTCGTGAAATTGACGACCTCCCCGCCCGCCGGCGCCGGACCGCTCAGGCTGACCGTCAGGGTCGCGCTCGAACCCGCAAGCAGCGCCAGCGGCGACGGGGTTAGAGACACCGTCAGCGCCGCGGCGGGATTGACCGTAAACGGCAAGACGAGGTCGCTGCCCCCGACCACGAGACCCAGGCTGGTCACGCCGGTCGCCGCGGTGTTCGACACAGTGATCGTCGCGGTCACCGAGGTCGCGGACTTCGCCACGATGGTGCCGGTCACGCCGGCATTCGCCGAGTAGACTGCGGTCGCGGAAGACAGGCCCGTTCCGGTAAACGTTTCCGTGAACGACACCGCACCCGCCGCACCCGAGGTGACGCTCAGCGCGGTCAGCGTCGTGGCCGGCAAAACGGTAAATGGCAAGCTGTTGGTGTTCGCGCCGCCCACCGTGAGGCCTATCGTATAGCTGCTGCCGGTCGCCGCTGCAGCCGTGATCGTTATCGACGCGGTCACCGTAGTCGCAGTCGCGTTGGTGATCGAACCACTCACGCCCGGATTGCTCGAGATGATCGCGGTCGCGGCCGAAAGACCCGTGCCCGTGAACGTCACGGGGAACGTAGTGCCAACCGTGCCCGCCCCCGGGCTCACCGACGTCAGCGTCGTGGCCGGGTTGACCGTGAACGGCAAGGTCCCGTAGTTGCTGCCGCCGACCGTGAGACCGATCGTATAGCCGCTGCCGGTCGCCGCCCCGGCCGTGATCGTGACCGAAGCCGTGACCGATGTGGCAGTCACGGCGGTGATCGTACCGCTGACGCCCGGATTGCTCGAGATGACCGCCGTCGCCGCCGACAGGCCCGTGCCCTGGAAGATCACGGGGAAGGTCGTGCCGACCGTGCCCGCCGCCGGGCTCACGGAAGTCAAGGTAGTGGCCGGGTTGACCGTGAACGGCAGGGTGTACTTGGTGCCGCCCACGATGAGGCCGACGCTCGTGACGCCGGCCGCGGCGCCGGCCGTGACCGTGAACGTCGCGGTCACCGAGGTCGCGGACTGCGAGGTGATCGTGCCGGTGATGCCGGAGGGCAAGTACAGGGTCGCGCCGGAGAGCCCCGTGCCCGTGAAGGTTTCGGTGAATGAACCCGCTCCCACCGTGCCCGAGGAAGCGCTCAGGCTGGTCAGCGTGGTGGCCGGGTCGACCGTAAAGCCGACGCTGTATGCCGCTCCGTGGACGGTCAGACCGAGTGCGGTCGGACCCGACGCGGCCGTACCACTGATCGTGATGGACGCGACCACGGAAGTGGCGGAAGTCGATGTGATCGTTCCGCTCATGCCGGCGTTGAGCGAGTAGACGCCCGAGGCGCCCGCGAGGCCGGTGCCGGTGAAGGTTGCATTGAACGTCGTGCCGGCGACTCCGGTGACCGGGTTCACCGACGTGAGCGTGACCGCCGGATTGACGGTGAACGGCACCGTGTAGTTCGTCCCGCCGACCGCGAGACCAAGCGTGGAGATGCCGGTCGATGCCGCGGAATTGATCGTGATCAGGGCGCTGACCGACGTCGCGGTTGCCAGCGTGATCGTGCCGCTGACGCCCGGATTATTCGACACGACGGTGGTCGCGCCCGCCAAGCCCGTTCCCTCGAACACGACCGGGAAGGAAGTGACCCCAACCGCGGCGGCGGCCGGTGTGACCGACGTCAGCGACGTCGCGGCACCGACCGTGAAAGCGACCGTGTAGGACGTGCCGCCGACGGTCAGTCCCAAGGTCGACGGGCCGGTGAAAGCCGAGGCCGAAATCGTGATCTTCGCACTCACGGACGTGGCCGAGACGGTCGTGATCGTACCGGTGATGCCCGGATTGTTCGAGACCACGGCGGTCGCACCCGAAAGATTCGTGCCCGTGAAGGTGACCGGCAAGGTCGTGCCGGCGGTTCCGCTGTTCGGCGACACCGAGGTCAGCGTCGAGGTCGTCGCCGCCGTCGTGAACGAGCTCGTGAAGTCGCTCGTGAGCGGATTACCGGCGAGATCGGTGATGAAACTCAGGCCCGCGCGGATCCGCAGCTGATAGAGCGTATTGCCGGTCAGCAGCGTGGTTGGCGTGAATGTCACACCGTCCGCCGTGGTGGTGACGGTGCCCGCGACCGGCGTGCCGCCGGTGCTCAATTGCACGCCGGTCGTGTTCGCGGTGCTGACGTTGATGGCCTTGCTGAACGCCACCGACACGCCGGCGGCAACCGCAGCCCCGGTCGAGCCGTTCGCCGGGGTCACCGAAACGACCGTGGGGGCGGTCTGATCGTTCTGCACGACGAGCGCATTACCGGAGGTGTCGGTCGTGGTCGCCGCGGAAACGTTGCCCGCCGTGTCTGTCGCCGTCACCGACAGCGCGTTCTTGGCGTTCGAGGTCAGCGTGACCGACACGCTGAAATTGCCGCCACTCGGAGTCAGGTTCGTCGCCGTGCTCGCGCCGCCCGAGATCGTGACCGTCGTACCCGGCGCAGCCGTACCGGTGACGATGATCGTCGATTGATTCGTGAGTGTGGGCACCGGATTGACCTTCGGCGCCGCCGGCGGAACCGCGGGTGTCGCCGCGGTTTGGAAACTGAACAGCTGCACGCCGTTCGCCGGCGCCGATAGCGGCGTTCCGCAAGTGTCCTTCAAGCTGTTCGTGAGCCGCACGACGATCTGGGTCGAGTTCGGCAAATTGCTCGTCGGCGTCAAGGTCAGCGTCTGCCCGCCATTGGTCAGATTGACGTTGCCGCTGACCACGGTTCCGCCCGAGACGTCGCCGTTGCTGATCGTCGCGCCGGCAAAGGCGGCAAACGTGTCGGCCAGGGGATTGACCGGATCGAAATTGAAGGTCGAGCCGTCGATGCCGTTGCCGCTCGCGTTCAGGAAATTGATGACGATCGGCAGATTGACCTGATTGCCGGTCGAGCCGTTCGACGGCTGGCTCAGGCTCGCGACCGGTGAGGTGTCGTTCACGCAGGACAGCTGTGTCTGAAATTCCCAGACGTAGGTCTGCGCGAGCGGCGTCTGATTGGAGCCGTTGCAGACCGCCCCTCCGGGCGTCGTCGAGCGGTCGGCGCCGACGATGGTTGCGCGATAATTCGTGTGCGACTTCAGGAAATATTGGCTCAAGGGCGACGCGAGCCCGAGTCGCAAGGTGGCCACCGTCGTACCGTTGACCGAGTCGCTGACGCCGGCGTACTGAGTCGGCACGTGACGCACGGCATTGCCGCTGGCATCGAGCTCCTCGAGATAGAACGTGCCCTGGGTGGCGAGATCCGCGCTCGTGACCTGGATGCCGGCAGCCGGGTTCTCGGGATTGATCAAGGCAGTTTGCACGTTCGAGAATGTGTCGCCGACGAGACAGGCCGTTTCCGGCGTGAATTCCGCGACCACGGAGGTCGTGATCGGTTGATCGCCCTGTCCGTTCGTGGGACTGATTCCGATGACCGTGGGCGGCGAGCCCGGCGGTGCCGCTACGTAATTGACGGGCAGCGAATTGGCCACGTTGCAACCGGCGTTTTGATTGCCTTGGACGTCGACCGACAGTGCGACGTTCGCACTTGCCAAGCCTTGGCAGGCAATCACGTAGCCTTGCGCGCTCGATTGGACTAAGAAGGTCGTCGTGACCGTCTCATTTGGATTGAGGGTCGGCAGGCTATTGGTCTGATCGGTCTCCGGTAGGAGTGTCGACGGATTGATGAGCGTGAGGTTGCCACCCACCACGAGGTTGATGCTTGGATACAGCGCCGGCTCGGTCGAAGTGTTCGTGATATTCACGGTGAGCGGGAAATTCTCCCCGGCGAGCACGTCATAGCTCGTGCCGGTCTTCGGGAAACTCACGGCGACGCTCAAGTTCGGCGGCCCCGAGACCTGCACGGAGGTGCTGGCTTCGCCATTGAACGGAATACCGTTCGCCAGGCTGGCGCCGGTGACCGTGCCGTTGTACGACACACCGATCGACCAGTTACCGATCGCGTCGCCGCGCACGATGAACTGGCCCTCGCCGGTGGCACCCGGCGCGATCGAGCCCAAGGAAATCGTCGTCGGCGCGTTGGTCGTCGTCAAGGATCCGACATTCGTGCCGACGCCGGAGGTGACCGCGGTCAGATCGTTTGCCGGCAAGCTGATCGAGCCGCCGACATCGGACAGCGTGAATGACGCCGAGGTGTTCTGGATCGCAAGCGTTACCTGGAAGAACTGCTTGAGGGTCTTGATCGTGCCGTCGATGATCAAGATGCCCGGGATCACCGGCTGACCCGGAACCGGATTTGGAATCGTAAAGATCCTGCCGCACGGTTCCGAGCAAGTTGGCGACGGGACCGGCGTTCCCGGCGGCGACGGCGGAGTGGGAGACCATCCTCCGCCGCCGCCGATCGATGAGGTGCCACCTCCGCAATCGACTACGCATTCGGAAACCACTTGCGTGACGGTGACCGGCAGGGAGCCGATTGTCAGCACCACCGTGAAGATCGAAAAATTGAAGTTCTGCGGATCGTTGAGATTGATCACGCCGTTCTGCACGAGCGTCGCGATCTGCGTGGCGTTGAGCTGCGTCGAGGTCGCGCTCGCGATCACGATCTGCGAGGGGTTGACCTGCGTGACCTGCAAGGGCAGCGAAGATTCCGACGGACGCGGCGGCGCGGCAAGATTGTCGACGGCGGTTGCGACCAGTGTGTTCTCGGCGTTCGGCTGCAACGGCACGTTGAGGCAGAAGGTAGTCGTCGCGGCATCGAGCACCGTGGTCACTGCGCTCGAGCCGCCCGTGATCGTTACCGTCGTGCTCGCGCGCGATGTGCCGCAGATGTTGGCATTGGTCGCCGTGAAATACGGCTGAGTCGGCGCCGTCAGCGTCGGCGCGGGCAGTGTCGACGACGTGTTCTTCGTCGCCGGCATGCCAACGAAGGTCGGTGCGGTGCCCCCGCTCGCCGGGAAATAGAGGACACTCGCTGTGATCGTACTGTCGTCGAGCGAACAGATATTGATGCCCGAAAGGACGACGGTCCCGGGTGAGGTCGGGGCCGCCTGCGGTGCGCTCGTGACGGTGTGCCCCGCCCCGTCCGTCAGTACGACCTCGAACGTGTCGCCGGACTGCGCCCCTGCACCGAAGGTCACCGCGCGCGACACGGAGGCGCAATTCGTCGCCGTGATCACGGTCTGGCCATCGAGGACCTGCACGCCGGTCACCGGGCTGTTCTGCACGGCCGGCAATGCATTGACAGTGCCCGACACGGCGACGTTATAACTGGGGCGCAGGGGGTCGTTGGTCGCGATCGTGAGGGAGCCCGTGACCGGGCCCGGCGTGGCACCGGCGGTGAGCGTGATGGGAATCGCGACATTGGCGCCCGGCGGAATGGTCAATGGGAACCCGCCGAGCGAGGAAACGTTCGGCGTGAATGCCGAATTGCTCGACTGAATGCCCGAGATCACCAGTGGCGCCGTGCCAGGATTGGAAATCGCCAGCGATTGCGTGCCTTGCGCATTCGTGGCGACCGGCTGGGACGTGATCGTGGTCGGCGCGACCAGTGTCGGGGTTTGTTCAGGCGTCGGTAACACGCCGACGCCGGACAGCGTCACGGGCAAGTTCGTGCCGCCGAGTCCGGCGGTTGTCGCGAGGGTCAGGGTCGCACTGACCGGCGTCGTCGTTGCCGGTGTAAACCCGACGTTGATCGTCGCCGCCTGCCCCGGATTCACCAGCGTCAGCGTAGTGGGCGGAAAGACTTCGAACGAGGGGTCGCCGAGCAGCGATGCACCGCTGACCGAGACCGGCCGGCAGCCGTTGTTGGTGATCGTGATGCCGAGCTGTGACTGGACCCCGACGAACGGCGATCCGAAATTCAGGCTGCTCGGTGTCGCCTGCAGCGACGGGACCGCGGCGGCCGGTCCCGGCGCCCTGCCGAGATAGGACTCGAGGATCGCCAAATCCTTGGTGTCGATCTTGCCGTCACCGTTGAAATCGGCGTTCGGATTGTAGACGGATGGTGTCGCGTTGAATTGCGTATAGGCAATCTTCCAGAGCGCCAGATCCTGCGCATTGACGATGCCGTCATGATTCAAATCGGGATTGCAAGCGTTGCCGATGTTCGTGCCGTTGGTATCGCGCTGATTCGCGTTCGCCACGAGGATGCAGTTGTCTTCGATATCGGGGATGCCGTCGCCATCGGTGTCCAGCGTGGCCGAGGCGCAAGGTACGGTTTGGGCTTGAACGGTCGTGAGGAAGAGAAGCGCAAAAGCCGCGGCAACCCCCGCGAAAAGAACACGGATTCGCTCGGCCTTTGTCGTTTTCACCTACGTCTCCCTGATGCCGGCGGGTGATCACCGGCTTCCCCGTTTTTCTTGAATCGTTCCCGTTCTGCTGGAAACTGTTCTGCTTGAACCCCTGCGGCGAGCTATCGAACTTCGCGCCGACGACGCGCGACAGCGCCGGCCACCGCCGCGGCGGCAAGCAGCCATAGGGTCGGCGGCTCCGGTACCGGCGCGATCACACCGCCGGACGCGGAAATGCTGTCGGCGGCAAAGTTCACCGCCGGCACATCGCCGACCCCATCTGCAAATCCAATCGGATCGGCGCTCAGCGACAAGGCCGAGTTCCCACTGCCCACGACAGTGAATGCATAGGTCGCGATGGCGAACGGCAGCGCGGAACCGCCGCTCGGATCGTCGGCCAATGCGAAGAATTCCTGGGTCGCCGTTCCCGAGATGTTGTCGATCGTGTCATCGCCGTCGCCGGGATTGACCGGGTCGGTCGGCGCGAGGCCCGGATCGTAGTCGTAATTCGCTGCATCGAGCGTTATGGAGTTCAACTGCAGCACGGAGGCATTGAAATTCAGCGTCACGCCGCCGGCATCCAAGGTGTCGCCGGTCCAATTGCTGCCTTGGAGAGTCAGATCGAAGCTCTGGCCGATGCTGAAGCTGGTGCCGCCCGATAGATCGAAGCCGATTTCATCGACCTGCGCACTTGCATACGTCGAGCATGCAACGAGCAGCAGCGCAGTGATTGATCTCAACATCCCGCCTCCTTGGCCGAACATCGTTGTGCTCCGTCCTCGGACGCATGCTCTTTGGGGCACGAGCGTCCGTGGAACGGACATCGATTTTTTCTTGGACGTGAAAAACAGTCTAATAGCAAATTTCGTGACGCACAACATCCGCTGTGTGAACTTTATGTGTCTCGCTTGATTTTTTGAGCCTCATCAAAGTGCTAAACACAATATGTCAAATCCTAACTCAAGGCTTCCAGTGGATGAGTACCTTCAACAAGCCCTGCGTCGATCGGACGTAGATCGGCGTATCGCCGAGGCCGACGACGCTTTCCGCGCGTCCGATCGGCGTCCCATCGGGACCGACCGCCTTGAGCAACAGTCGGCCTTGATCAAGGTGCGCGAAGAAATGCACCTTGCCCGCGCCCGCAAGCTTGAGCATGCCGATCGGCAGCTCGGGTTTCCCGGCCGACGGATAGGACGCCGTTATCGTGGGCGCCCCGGACGGCGGGTCGGGCAGGATCGAATCCGCCGCCTGCAGAGGCGCACCGAGCAGCAAGGCGATTCCTGCGAAGAGGCGGCGGCGATTCATGCGATCACTCCGGTTTTTTCGGGCTGCCGCTAGATTACCGGCGATCGGGCAACTCGCAAACCCGCCGCCGATGTCTTCGCGACCTTCACGCTCCGATACCCGAGAGTGAATGTACGCTGCCGTACATCGGGCGGGCGGTGCGGCGTGCAGGCCGGCGCATGATTCCGAGTCCGTCCCTGATCGCCGATCCAACACGACGATCGTTTGCAGTTGCGCAACCGTAAGGGCGAAACGCCCGCCGCCGCGGCGCTCGTGAGCCTGGATTTCTCCTACCTCGTACGGCGTCCAAGCGTAGGGGCCGCGTGCCTTGCTTGGGCTATTCGGGCCGCCGGTGCGCCGTTAGGGAGGCGCCATGTCCAAAAAATCACGGTTCATTCTGGGGTTTTCGGCGAGCTTGCTGCCTCTCGCGCTGCTCGCGAACGCGCCTGCTTCCCGCGCGGAGCAATACGTGACTTGGCCCACCTATTGTCGCACCGGACCCGGTGAACATCACTCGGTGCTGGAAGAGCTTTCGCGCGGTCAGATGGTGCTCGTGCAATCGTGCGACAAGCAGTGGTGCAAGGTCGAAATCGGCCACGTGCCCGGCTACCTGAAAGCCGCCAACGTCGCCGCCGCATCGCCACCGATCGAGTTTTCCAAATTCCGCCGATCCCCATGCCTGCGTCGACAGCGCGCGAGCGGGATATCCGGGCGGGGACGATCTGCGCTACTGCCCGAGATAGCTTCGGGGCTCGGGCTGCCCGCAGCCTACAGCATGCGTCCGCGAAGATTGAGCAGGAGCACTAGGGTGCCGGAAACCATGAGCGCGATGATCAGCGCCGAGAACAGAATGAGCTGCAGATCTTCGCGGGCCGATTTCTTGAAGCCGACGTGCAGAAAAAAACGAATATGCACGATGACCTGGGTGAGTCCGAGTGCGAATACGATGCCGAGCGTCGGCAACGCCGCGAACTTCTGCCAGTAAACCGCGGCGAACGCGGCGCCCGTGAGCAGCAGCGCGACGCCGAAGCCGAGCAGGTACTGCCGGGTCTCGACGCGCCGCTCGGCGCTCACCGGATCAAGCCTTGCAGGTAGACCACGGAGAAGATCGCAATCCACACGATATCGAGGAAATGCCAGAACAGACCCAGTTTCAGGATGTTGATCTTGACCTGCGCGTCGGCACCGAGGCTCGCGAGCTGCACCATCATGACGAGCACCCAGAGGCTGCCGCCGAAGACGTGCAAGCCGTGCAGCGGCACCAGTGCGAAGAACGCCGACAGAAAGCCGCTGCGGCTCGGGTAGGCTCCCGCCTGAAACATGCCGACGAAATCGTGCAGCTCCATTCCGAGGAACGTCATACCGAGCGCCAGCGTCACGCCCAACCACACGAGCAGCGGCGCGAGGCTCTCGCCTGCCTTGCGGTACTTCATGGCGATCGAGGCCATGCCGAAGGTGAAGCTGCTGGCGAGCAGGATCAGCGTCTCGAACAGAGCGCTGCCGAGCTTGAACTCGGCCGCGGCCGTGGGCCCGCCGGCCGTGGCGCCCAACATGCTGCCGTAAGTCGCGAACAGCAGCGCGAAGAGCACCGCATCGCTCATCAGGAACACCCAGAAGCCGAATACGGCCCGCTCGGCTTTGCGGTGCGCGATCGCGTCGGTGGCGCCGAGGTTGAGGCCGACGTGCCGAACTTCGCCCGTACTCACGACGAGCGCTCGGCCAGGCCGCGATTGAGGCTGGTCGTTTCCAACGGCCTCGTAATCGGCGGCGAGGCGGCGGCCGCGGCGAGCCAGCGTTCCTCGGTTCGCGCCACCTCCGCCGCGGGCACGACGCGATGCACGTTGCGGGCAAAGCTGCGCGCGATGACCGCAGCCCAGACCAGGAGCACACCGACGCTCGCGAGCCACCAGATGTGCCACACCAGCCCGAACGCAGCCGCCGCGGCGCTGAGTCCGATCGTGACGCCGACCGCGCTGTTGCGGGGCAGTTCGATGTCCTCAAAACGAGCGGGCCGGCGGCGGGCGTCATGACGGCGCTTGGACTCGTAGAACGCATCGCGGTCATGGACCTCGGGTATGACCGCGAACACGTACGCGGGCGGCGGCGCGGAGACAGACCATTCCAGACTGCGCCCATCCCAGGGATCGCCCACGAACACGCGATTCTGCGCCCGCTCGCGCACGCTCACCCAGAGTTGCACGCCCAGCGAGCACAGCGCGAACAGCAAGATCAGGGCACCGCACAAGGACACGCTCAGCCAGGGGCGGAAGGCGGGGTCGAAGACTTCCTGGGCGCGCCGCACCATTCCGGACAAGCCGAGCACGTACAGCGGCATGAAGGTCACGTAGAAACCCGCGACCCAGCAGCCGAAGGCGATGCGGCCCCAGCGCTCGTTCAAGCAAAAACCGAAGGCTTTTGGAAACCAGTAGTGATAGCCAGCCAGCAACCCATAGAGCACCCCGGGAATCAGCATGTTGTGGAAATGAGCGACCAGAAACACGGTGTTGTGCACTTGGAAATCGAGCGGCGGCATCGCCAGAATGATGCCGCTGAAGCCCCCGAAGACGAACGTGACCATGAACGCGAGCGAGTACAGCATCGGCACGGTGAAGCGCACTTCGCCGCGGAACATGGTCCAGATCCAGTCGTAGATCTTCACGCCCGTCGGGATTCCGATCGCCATGGTCGCGATGCCGAAGGCACCGTTGATGTTGGAGCTCTGTCCCATCGTGAAGAAGTGATGCACCCAGACCGTGAACGACAGCACCGCGATCGCGCTCGTCGCGACCGCGAGCGAGGCGTAGCCGTAAAGCGCCTTCGAGGAGAACGTGGACACCACCTCCGAGTACACGCCGAAAGCCGGCAGGATCAGGATGTACACTTCGGGGTGTCCGAACAGCCAGAATAAATTGGCGTAGTTCATCATGTTGCCGCCAAGGTCGTTCGTGAAAAAGTGGTAGCCAAGGTAGCGGTCGAGGGCCAGCAGCGCGGTGGCGACCGTGAGCGCCGGCATCGCGAAAATCATGAGGATGGCCGTGCAGAGTGCGGTCCAGCAGAACAGCGGCATCCGCATCATATGCATTCCGGGCGCGCGCATCTTGAAAATCGTCACGATGAAATTGAGCCCCGTGAGCGTGGACCCGATCGAGCCCAGCGTCACGGCCCAAATCCAGTAATCGGGACCCACACCCGGGGAAAACGCGAGCTCGGTGTACGGCGGGTAACCGCTCCAGCCGCCGGTGGAGAACCGGCCGATCACCAGCGAGCCCATCATGAGCGCTGCCGCGCCGGCCGTCAGCCAAAAGCTCACGGCGTTGAGCAGCGGGAAGGCGACGTCGCGCGCGCCGATCTGCAGTGGCACGACGTAGTTGAGCAATCCGGCGATGAACGGCATCGCCATGAAGAACACCATGATGCTGCCGTGGGTGCTGAACAGCTGGGCAAAGTGGTCCGGGGACAGGAAGCCGGCGCTGTTGACTGCCACCGCCTGCTGCGCGCGCATGAGCACGCCTTCGATGAGCGCACGGCACAGCATCACGAGCGCGACGATCACGTACATGATGGCGATCCTCTTCGGATCGAGGCTCGTGAACCATTCCTCCCACAAGTAGCGCCATTTGCCTCGTGCCGTGATCAGCACGAATAGCGCGGCCGCCGCGATGAGGACCAGTGCCGCCGCGAACGCGGCGATCACCTCGCTGAGGTTCGGGCGCTCCCAGGCCCGCACGAACGGCAACGACTGCGCCGCGAGCTTGCCAAAGAGCGCGTACCGTAGCGCGTCGTTCATCGCATGCTCCGGTCCTGCGCCGCGTCGGCGCGCACGCTCGCGAGGATTTGCTGGAACAGCCCCGGCGGAGTCGCCGCAAAATAAACGGGTTTCGTCGCCACCGACTTTGCCTCCAGGCGCGCGACGCCGGCGCCATCCAGCACGGTACCGCTCGCCCGGAGTCTCGCGACCCAGCGCTCGAAGTCCGTGGCGGACAGCGCCGCGACCGGAAATTCGTCGAACGGAAACCCCTGGCCGTTGAATTGTGTATTTTCGCCCACGAACACGCCGGTGCGGTCGGCAGCGAGGTTCAGCTGCGTGGCCATGCCGCCCATCGCGTAGATCTGCCCGGCGAGCTGCGGGATGAACAGCGACTGCATGACGGTCGCACTGGTCAAGGTCACGTGCACCGGGCGGCCGATCGGGATGGCGAGCTCGTTGACTGCCGCAACGCCGGACTCGGGATAGATGAACAGCCATTTCCAGTCGAACGCGACGGCCTGCACTTCGAGCGGAGAGCCGCCGAAGTGCACCGGCGTATAGGGATCCAGTGCCCGGGCACTCCGCCAAAGCGGGAAGGCAAGTCCGACCACGATCAAGGTGGGCGGAATCCAGATGAAAGCCTCGAGCGGCCAGGAAAAGTTCCAGCTCGGACGAAACGCGTGGTGCTTGTTGCTCAAGCGATAGTGCCACGCAAACACGGGCGCCAGCAGCAGCACCGGCCCGATCACGAACAACATCACGGCCACGACGAGCGCGAACAGATGCCGCTCATCCGCGGCAACCGGTCCCTGCGCGTTCAGGAAGCCGCGCTGCAGGACGCTGCACCCGCCGAGCAATGCGCAACCCGCCGCGAGCGCCAAGCGTGCGGGAGCGGAGCATCGTCCGGCGTGGAGCCGCTGCAAATTTGTCACCAGCGTGATTCCTCCTGACGCACGGCGTCGCGACGAAACCCCGGTCGAGTCAGGTGTGATGCGCCGGAACCTGCCGGAAGACGATCAGACTCGGGTCAATGATGACCGTCATCATGGTGGTGATGGCGGTCATGCCCATCATGGCGGCGCCAGTCATGGTGGCGCCAATCGTGATCGCCCCAGTGCCCGTGGCCGTAGTACACGACGGGGGGTGCCGAATAATCATAGCCTCGCGGTTCGTAGACGACGGGCGGCGGGGGCGCGCCCCATCCGAACGGATTGAGATCGACATTGAACGACACGCCCGCATCGGCCGCGACCGCGGCCAGGAGTGAGACGACAGCGAATACCAGAGCTGGAGCACAGCGAGTTCTCATATACGGTCCTTTCCCCGTCGGACGGGTGGTCAGTTCTTGGCGACGTGCCTGGAATGTTCGCGGTGACTGAAGATCTCGTCAGCGACCTTTTTCTGTTCCTCCGACATTTCCGAGTACAGTGGCGAAAATGAGTCCGCAAGCCTCTTGACGGCCGCCGCATGCGCCTGCACGACGTCAGCATAGGACTTGAGATTGTCGACAGCTGAGGCGGTTCGAATCGAGGCATCGCGCTCATCGATGGCTCGATCGAGATTCTGCGCATTTTCCCGCATGGTTTGCGCGACGGTGTCCCACTGGGCTTCCTCGGCCGGTGTGATTTGCAGCTCGCGGTGCAGCTGTTTGATATGTTCTTCCACTTCTTGCGCCTGGGGCGCGGCGCCGCTGTCGCTGGATTGCCGTGTGCGGCTTACGCCGGCTTGGGCGGGCGCCGAACCGCTCGACGCTGCGCCGGACATTTGTGCATCGGCGACTCCGACTGCAAGCACCGAGGTAACGATTGCTATACAAAGTTTCATGCAGATCTCCAAATGTGTATGGTCGCAAGGAACGTTTCAGCGCTGCATCATCCGGACGCCTGCTTGTTGTTCGCGCTCTTGGGCGAATCGCTCAAGGTGACCGAGTCGACCGTCGTGCTGTCCTCGATCGCCTTGAGCGCCAGGTTCGCCTCGTAGTACTTGCCGGCGTCGGCCGATTTGATGGCTTCAGCGAGCCGGTTCTCGGCCGGAACGATCGGCATCAAGACCCGCGTGTAGTTGACATCGATTGCCGCCAGGCGCAATTCCTCGAGCGCCTTCGCCCTCTCGCCCTTCTTCAAATGCTCGTTGGCGGCGTTGACGTGCCCTTGCCGTTCCGGCGACAACACATAGTCATCGGCCAAGGTGATTTCGCCGTCGACCGGAACGCGCTCGACGCGGTCGGACCCCTGGGAGGATCCGCTGGCATTGAAACCCATGTTCTTCGCGGACTGGTCGAATATCGGGGCATCTTTCTGCGCTTGCGCCAGAGAGGTCTTGGCCGATTCCATCATCTTCAACGCCAGTCGCGGCTCGCCTTCGAAGATTGCCAACCGTGCATCCCGGATGTCCTCCATTGCCGAGTGGCCGGCGTCGGAAAAAGCCCGCATCTCCTGCTCCTGGTGCGTCGGCTTCATCGCCGTGCCGCTCGCCGGCGCGGAACTGTCCGCGGCGCGCGCACCGCAACCGCACAGAACCATCGGTATTGCCACTGCCAGCGCCGCGGCCGGCATCGCAAGATTCGCTGTTCTCATGAAGGATCTCCTTGGATTGAGAACGATAGACAGAAAAGGTATTGGCAGGCAGCCGCTCGGCCTGTCATCCCTCGCCGAATGGCACTGTAAGCGCGGAGCTAGTACCACGTGATGCGGTGCAGGCACTCACGCATCTCGCGGTCGTAAACACCGCGCTGTCGTTGTCGGGACCCACGCTGTCGCGTGGTGGCCCTTGAGTGCGCCGCTGAATGGTGCCGGTAGGATCCCGCCGATAGTGCTATGAGGATTTGGCCGAGCCGGGATGCGCCCCCGCGCCGTGCCCGAAGCGGTGGCGCGCGGTCAAGCTTGGTGAAATACCGGAGGACACCGCCATGGCTCAGAACGTATCGGAATTCGTGTGGCAACGCTTGGCGGGCTGGGGAATACACCGGGTGTTCGGCTATCCGGGCGACGGCGTCGGCGGTCTCGACGTCGCGCTCGAAAAAGCCAAGGAGCACATGCGCTACGTGCAGGTCCGCCACGAAGAGATGGCGGCCTTCATGGCTTCGGCCCACGCCAAGTTCACCGGCGAGGTCGGTCTTTGCTACGCGACGTCGGGTCCCGGGGCGATCCATTTATTGACGGGGCTGTACGACGCCAAGGCAGACCACGTCCCCGTGGTCGCTATCGTCGGACAGCAGGCACGCACGTCGCTCGGCGCGAGTTATCAACAGGAAGTCGATTTACAAAGCCTGTTCAAGGACGTGGCGAGCGACTTCGTGATGACCGCGAGCGTGCCGAGTCAGGTGCGGCAGCTCATCGATCGCGCCGTGCGCATCGCGCATACGCGCCGCTCGGTGACCTGCGTGATCCTGCCGAACGATTTGCAGCTGATGAAGTACGAGGAGCCGGCGAATGCGCACGGCTACACGCACACGGGCATCGGTTATGCCGACGCGTCGCTGACACCCGACACGGCGGCGTTGCAACGCGCGGCCGACGTGCTCAATGCGGGCGAAAAGGTCGCGATCTTGGTGGGCGCCGGCGCCTTGAACGCCACCGATGAAGTGCTGGCGGTCGCCGGAAAACTGCAAGCCGGTGTGGCCAAGGCCTTGCTCGGCAAAGCCGTCGTTCCCGATGATCTGCCGTTCGTGACCGGCTCGCTCGGGCTGCTCGGCACCAAGCCGAGCTGGGACTTGATGAAAGGCTGCGACACCTTCTTGATGATCGGATCGGCATTTCCGTATTCCGAGTTCCTGCCCGAACCCGGCGATGCGCGCGGCGTGCAAATCGACCTCGACGGAACTCGCTTGAGCCTGCGCTACCCGATGGAAGTCAACCTGATCGGCGACAGCGCCGCGACGCTGCGGGCCCTGCTGCCGCTGCTGACCCAGAAAACGCAGTCGGCGTGGCGCGAGCGCATTGAGAAGAATGTCGCCCATTGGTGGAAATTGCTCGAGGAGCGCGCCATGACCTCCGCCGATCCGCTGAATCCGCAGCGCGTATTTTGGGAGCTGTCGCCGCTGCTGCCGGACGACTGCATCCTGACGGGCGACTCCGGATCGGTGGCCAACTGGTATGCGAGGGACATCAAAATCCGGCGCGGCATGAAAGGCTCGCTGTCGGGCGGCCTCGCCTCGCTCGGCGCCGGCACGCCGTACGCCGTAGCGGCGAAGTTCGCGTTTCCCGAACGCACCGTGATTGCTTTCATGGGCGACGGCGCCATGCAGATGAATGGCATGAACGTGATGATCACGGTGGCCAAATATTGGCGCGAATGGGCCACCCCGCATTTCATCGTGCTCGTGCTCAACAACCGCGACCTCAATCAGGTGACCTGGGAGGAACGAATCCAGATCGGCGCCGGCAAGACGGAATCGACACAGGCGATTCCGGATGTGCCCTATCACAAATACGCCGAACTGCTCGGCTTGAAAGGCATCTTCGTCGATCATCCCGATCGGGTGGCGCAAGCCTGGCAGGAGGCCCTGGCCGCGGACCGGCCCGTCATACTCGAGGCCTTCACGGACCCGAACGTGCCACCGCTGCCGCCGCACATCTCACTCAAGGATGCCAAGCATTTCATGATGATGATGTCGAGCGAGCCGGAACTCGGCAGCGTCGTCAAGAACACGATCAAAGAGGTGTTCGCCGCGGTGATGCCGCACAAGACTCACGAATGATGGGGCGCTCGCCCGGTTACGCCGCCTGCGGACCCTAATGCGCGGAATTCGATGGAAAAGATTAGCTGCCCCCAGCGGCATGCGCTTGTGAAAGAAGTTCAACAATTCACCGCGCCATGCACTTGGCGTGGTCGTACCGGACCTGCCGGGCTGCTTCTCCGGCTGCCGTTCACCGAACCAACTTCCTATGCTTGTATTTGGAACTCACCGTGATGCCTGTTTTTTGTCATGGCCCCATTCGTCAGAGCTATCGGTCTGTCTCGGTCGGTTGGCTAATTATCAGGCAATCTGAGCGTTCATGCCCACTTTCACGCAAATCGCACCGTTCTTTCCGCTCCTGATACTCGCCTATTTTGGTTGGCGTTATCTCAGAAACGGGAGTCTCGTCGGCGCGTTGCTGGGCGGCCGCCTTACCGAGACTGTTGGAGAGATTTCACTCGCGTCTTCGCCTATGACGTCCCGGGTATTGCGTGTATCTTTGATGGCTGCGCCAGACGGCGGACCCCAGGACATCGGCTTGGCAATAACCTCCAAGGTCGCGCTCGGTGCGAGCGTTGCACCCTTCAAGTTATCGCGCCGTGAAGCTCTGGAGTTGGTCACGTTACTGCAGCGTGCTTCCGCGCGTTGAATGATCGCCCCCATCATCGGTCGGAGCGCTCTCGGGCAACGTCTTCGGTTGACCAAGGAGGGAGTTAATGACAGCCATGGGGAGGCTTCGATACGTCAGTGCAAGCGCGCAATGTTCGACGGCGTGTTAGTTGAATCCACTCACCTGAAATGGAACTCCTCGCCGAGATTATCGCTGGCCTGTTTCAGTTCATTCTGGAGGTGCTGCTCCAATTCTCCGCCGACTTGTTTGCCGAGCTTGGTTTCAGAGCACTTAGGGAGGTGGTGCGGCCCTCGCGCCCGCCGAATCGCGGACTCCTGACATTCGGGTACACCCTCGCTGGTGCGGCTGGAGGCGGCCTCAGCTTGATTTGGTTTCCAATACGATTCGCCGGCTCCATCGGCCTGCGTCTCGCTGCCCTCGGATTTGCGCCGGCAGTCTCCGCCGCTATGTTGTGGATCGGGCTGAGGGTGCTCGCTCGCCCGGCCGATCCGGCGGAAAGAGGAAGGCGCTTTTGGTACGCGTATTTATTCGGTCTCGCTTTCGCTCTCGTCAGATTTACCTATGCTGAATAGGCAACCTACTGTCTACCGATCGCATTTGGTTGGTCGGCAAAGCGGGCGCTCGCAAGCTTATGTACACTGCACGAGCAACACCCAAGTTGTTCCGCTCCAAACATGTTCAGCCGCAGAACTTTTCTTGTCGTTTCCGCGCTCTCTCTGCCAGGTGTTCTCCACTCCGGACCGAGGCGTTTCGGCAATTTGCCTGCGGCCTTCGCAAAGATTGAGGAGACCAACGGAGGCCGGCTTGGAGTTGCTGTGCTCGACACAGCCACCGGCGAGCGCTCGGGCTACCGCGCGGATGAGCGATTCCCCATGTGCAGCACGTTCAAATTTCTACTCGCCTCCGCGGTCTTGCAGCGGGTGGACGGCCATCGAGAAACCCTCGACCGCGCCATAGGGATTCCTTCGAAGCCGCTGCTGTTCAATTCTCCACTGACTGAACCGCACGCCGGGGGTACGATGACCGTCGAGGCTCTTTGTCAGGCCATTCTGACCAGAAGCGATAACACGGCAGCTAATCTTTTGCTAGAAACGATCGGCGGACCATCAGGCATTACAAGCTTCTCCCGCTCCCTTGGGGATACCGTGAGTCGTCTCGACCGAATTGAGACGTCTCTGAATGAATCACTCGCCGGGGATCAGCGTGATACCACGTCTCCAACAGCCATGGCTGGTGACCTTAAATCCGTGTTGCTGGGAAACGTGCTCTCGCAGCGTTCGCGCGACAAACTGGGGATCTGGATGGAAGCGAGCCTCACCGGCCTTGAGCGGCTACGGGCCAAACTGCCCGCGACTTGGCGCGTAGCCGACAAAACAGGCGCAAATGGCGAGCATACGAGCAACGACATCGCCGTCATCTGGCCAGCTGACAAGCCGCCCATTGTCGTTGCGGCCTACATCACCCAGTGCACCGGACCTGAGAGCAAGCGTGCAGCCATGCTCGCGGAGATCGGCCAACTGGTGAAGGAATCCCCCCGTTGAAAGGGCAAACGGAAAGTCCCGAAACGGTCACTCGCGACCGGCCGCAACGGGTCGGGACTGAGCGTTCGCGGGTCTGAAGTGATCCACTCAATGTCTACCAGGATGAGACTTCGTACAAGATCCAATTGGATTCGAATTCTGTATGCAGCGTGCCTTCTCGGTGCGACCTTTAATCATGCCTCGATGCTCTGGCAGCATGGTTTCTTCTGGGACTACGGCGGTGTGCCGCAGGCCACACAGGTCTTTTGGACTTCGCTAACGTTCGTTGATCCGACGGGAGTGGTTCTACTGGTCCTGCGGCCGGCCGCCGGAGTCTGGCTCACGCTGGCGATTATCGTCAGCGACGTCGCGCATAACACTTGGTTCGGTCTCATTCACGGTATGACGGCGGGTTGGATGTACTACTCGCAGGTGGCGTTCTTGGCATTCGTGCTTCTTACTATCCGTATGGCATTACGCGATTCTGGACCGAGAATTAGCCGCGACTGACGCCCGGAAGCCGTCATTTATCGATGCCCGCAATAGGTCAACAGCCGCCAAGCAGTCGTCGCGCCAGCAGTGATTGCCAATCACGCCGCCCGTCGGCGATGAGATGGATCTCAACTTGTTGTTTCACGACGCGATAAATGAGACGGTAGGGCTTGAAGAAGATTTGTCGATCGCCGAGTGCGAGAAGCTCTTTGGGCGACGAGCCGCGTGTCGGCTCGACAGTAAGGCTGTCGGCGATAGCAAGGATTCGACCGAGCACATGTTCGGCGCTGCGCTGAGTGGGGAGACCAAGACGTATTTATGAAACAAGAAACTTGTTCGCTGGGATGAGAATGAATTTCGAGAAGACAGCGTCTCTAACGGCACTCATCGCCCGCGGGACGATGGGTGCACTGCTGATGGCACTCAGCGCCTGTGGAGGTGGCGGTTCTCCGAGCTCACCGACGACCCAGTCGCCCCCTAGCACCTATACCATCGGGGGCACGGTTTCCGGGCTCTCGGGTTCCGGCTTGGTGCTGCAAAATAACGCTGGCGATAGCCTGACCATCGCCAAGAATGGCAGCTTTGTATTCACCACTGCAGAGGCCGATGGAGCCGCCTATGCGGTGACCGTGGCTACCGAGCCCGCGTCTCCCGGGCAAGTTTGTACCGCATCGAATTCCTCAGGAACCATTGCGGGCGCCAATGTCTCGAACGTCTCAATCATCTGCGTCACGGTGACCCATACGGTCTCAGCGACCGTTTCGGGACTCGCGGGCTCGGGGCTGGTCCTGCAATTGAACGCGAGCAGCAATCTCAACGTCACCACGAACGGATCCGTTACTTTCGCCACTCCCCTTCCCCAGGGAGCGGCTTACGCCGTCACCGTGTTCGCGGAACCGACAGCCCCTTCGCAGTCGTGCTCGGTTATGAATGGCACCGGTACCGTAGATACGGCAGACATTACCAACGTCAGCATCGGCTGCATCACGGTCACGGAAACGATCGGTGGTACGGTGACCGGACTCGACGCGACCGGCCTTGTGCTCCAATTGAATGGGGGCAGCAATCTGCCATTGAGCACGAACGGCGCGTTCTTATTCGCCGCGGTTGTCTCCTCCGGCTCGAGTTATGCAGTCAGCATCGCGACGCAACCGAGTACTGAATCTTGCTCGATTGCCAATGCCAGCGGGATTGCGACATCGGACGTCTCGAATATCGGGGTCAGCTGCACGACGATTGGCACCTACACCGTGGGCGGGAGTTTGCATGGCCTCAGCAGCGTCGGGTTGGTTCTTGCCATTGGCTCGACCTCCGTGGCTCCCGCGCCGACGGCGACCAGCTTTACGTTGCCAGTATCGCTCCCATCGGGCAGCTCCTATGAGGTCACCGTGCAAAACCAACCAGCTGGACAAGATTGTCAGGCGAGCAATGCCAGCGGAACGATCACGTTCAGTAATGTCACCAACGTCGCGGTGGGTTGCGTGTCGGGTCAGTGGACATGGACCGCCGGTGCCTCAACCCCCGGCACTCTTCCCGTGTATGGCACGCTCGGGCTGCCGTCGGCGGCAAATACGCCGGGAAGTCGTGTTGGCGCCTACACGTGGACGGATGCGGCCGGAAACCTCTGGCTCTTTGGTGGCCAAGGCCGCGCCTCTGCGAGCTTGTACGATGCGTTCAGCGATCTGTGGAAATATGCTCCCGCCACGAATCAGTGGACCTGGGTATCAGGGGCCCAGGGTTCGGGAGCTTCGGGCGTCTACGGCACGCAAGGTCATGCGGCGCCGACAAACGACCCCGGGGCCCGCGAATTTGGCTACGCGTGGACCGATGCCGGGGGGAATTTTTGGCTCTTTGGCGGCCTGGGGTACGACGCGGTCGGTACCGAGGGCTATTTGAATGATCTGTGGGTCTACAGCCCGACGACAGGACTTTGGACCTGGGTGAGCGGATCGACGACTTGGGGTGCGGGATCCGTCTATGGCACCAAGGGTACTGCCGCTGCCAGCAATATTCCCGGGGCGCGCGAGAATGGAGTCTCTTGGATCGATGCCCAGGGAAATTTATGGCTCTTCGGCGGGGAGGGGTTCACGGGGATCGCCAATTCCCAGTGCGGACTTTATGGCTGTTCCGCCACGTTTGGCGATTTGTGGACCTACAGTCCGAGCACGGGTCTGTGGACCTTCGTGGCGGGTTCGACGACGCCCGATGCCGCTGGCATTTACGGAACTCAGGGACTGTCGGCAGCGGGTAACTCTCCGGGGGCTCGCATCGGCGCCTCCACGTGGACTGACAACGCCGGCCACCTGTGGCTTTTTGGAGGCGAAGGCTATGACAGTCTCGGCGCGGATGATCCTCTGAATGACCTATGGCAGTACAACCCGACTGCCGGAACTTGGACTTGGGTGAGCGGCTCGAACCTGTCGAACTCCGAAGGCCAGCTAGGAGTGCTCGGAGTGGCTGGGGCAGGCAATACGCCCGGTGCGTGGCTTCAACCTAGCACCTGGAAGGACACTGCCGGGAACTTGTGGCTCTACGCGGGCGGCCTCTGGCAATTCAACCCAAGCACCCAGCTGTGGACGCGGGAGGGCGGAGAACCATCGGCCGTCTACGGCACACAAGGCGTGGGCGCGGCAACCAATTACCCGGGTGTACTAGCCGCCGGCAGCGCCTGGACCGATGCCGCGGGTCACTTCTGGTTGTTCGGCGGTTATGGCGATCCGCAGGTTGGGGCCACCATGGACCAGGACCAACTGAACGACATGTGGGAATTCACGCCTTGAATCGGTCCAGACCCTGCATCCCGGGATAATGCTTTTTCGAGGGCAGCGCAAATGCGCTCCAAACGCGCATTGATGAGCAAACGGAGCGTGGGCGCTTACTCCCAAGGGTTGAGCACGGGAACGCCAGTGGCTGCAAAATCTGCAATGTTGCGCGTGACAATCGTCATCGCGTGGACAAGAGTCGTGGCGGCAATGACGGCGTCCAGGAATTTCAAACCACCAGTCCGAACCGAGTCCGCCCATGTCGATTCGGTGCCAATCATTCCTAGTCGACGCGCAAGTGGCCCTCGACATAGCCGCCATCCTTTTAACATGTGACGGCCCGTGAACCGTCGAAATGCTAGCATTCGATATGATTGCTGTCATTTTGCTGTCAACACACTTAGTCTTTGTAAATGGCTGTCATCACCGTGAGAAATCTACCCGAAGAAACAGCGCGTGCCCTGAAGGCGCGTGCGGCGCGTTCCGGACGCAGTACGGAAGCGGAAGTGCGTGAAATATTGAACGCTTCGGTGCGCCCGCCAGTGGCTATCGGTAGCGCACTAGTGGCGCTGGGTAAGCGCGTCGGCGGCGTTGATTTGTCACGCCGGCGCAAGCGCAGTCCAGCGCGCGCCGCCAAGTTCGAATCGTGATCATTCTCGACACCAATGTGATCTCGGAACCTTTGAAACCAAGCCCGGACCCCGCGGTAATCCGATGGCTGGACCGCCAAAGTCCGGCGACCCTCTATGTCACAACGATCAGCCAGGCCGAATTGTTGGCCGGCGTATCGGAATTACCTGCGGGAAGACGGCGCACAGAGCTGCGGAAGGTGATCGACAAAGAGCTTAGCTTTCTATTCGAAGACCGGGTTCTCCCGTTCGGCGAACGCTCCGCAGAGGCGTACGCACAAGTGGTTCCGGCAGCCAATGCTGCGGGTAATCCCATCGATTTCGCCGATGCAGCGATTGGCGCAATTGCAATAGAGCGCAATTACATACTTGCGACCCGCAACGTAGCACACTTCAAAGGAACGTCGATCAAACTGCTGAACCCGTGGTCTTGATGATCACATGGGAGATGCTAGCGAGCCGAACGGAACCGTTGTCCTGACGACTCATGGCTGCCTGTCGTGGCCGGCCGCAGTGGGTCGAACCCGGAAACTCGACTGCGATGCAGAAGGGGTTGCAACGATGTCGCGGGCCGTGTCGCAGGTCGAGAGGGTCCAGAAGTAAATTCGCCGAAGCTAAACGATGCGTGCGCCCCGGTGACCCAGGGAGGCGTACCGGCGCAGCACGTCCTGCGCCACCTCGGACTGTGCGCCGGACCGAACGAGGGCAACGCAGGCGCCCCCGAATCCCGCGCCCGTGAGGCGTGCGCCGAACACCTGGCGATGCTCCTGCAAGCACTGGACGAGCACGTCGAGCGGTGGCACCGACACCTCGAAGTCATCGCGCAGGCTGGCATGCGAGGCATTCATGAGCTGGCCAAACTCGGGCGCCGATCGATGCGCGGCCATCAGCACGCGCCGGTTCTCCGTGACGACATGGCGGGCACGACGATCGAGCGGCGCCGGTAGTCGTGCGACCCGCTCCAGGTCGTCGACCTCCCGCAAAGAGGGCGCACCCAACGCCTGGGCCGCCAGTTCACACTCGCGGCGCCGCAGATTGAAGGCGCTCGCGGCGAGCGCGCGCGGCGTGCCGAAATAGGTCTTCGCGAAATTGACCAGGAAGGCCCCGACGACGGCGCCGTAGAGCGTGCCGCGACCACCGATCGCCACCCAAATGACGATCTCGATGCGATCCGACGCTGCGCAGTCTGCCGATGATTCGCGTCATGGCGCTACGAGCGAGCGTGCGCTTCGAACCCATGTGACCGCCGAGCAGGCGTCGGCATCCCAAGTCGGCGTCACGACGGAAGCGGACGTCATCGCCAAGCTTGGCGATCCGAACATGGTCTCCACCAACCCGGACGGAACGAAGATCGACACCTATATGCATGTCGCGTCATCCGCTAACGCCGTGAACTACATCCCGGTCGTCGGCTTATTCGCTGGTGGGGCGAAGTCCTCCTCGGAGACGGTAAACTTCACTTTTGATTCACACAACATTCTCAAGTCCACATCGTCGAACAGGACGAACGTGAACGTGAATACCGGCTTGGCCAATCAGGATTGATCTCTGCGCGGCTGGCGGATGGAACCGCCAGCAGTGAGCGCTAGGATCCGCGTGGCTGGCCTTGACAATTTGGCCGCCAGTAGGCTTCGGCGCGGAGCCTCTTGCCGTTGCTGGGCCACTCAGCCAGCGAGCCGCGCCGCCCGCATGGCGCCCACGCCGGCCTTCGCTGCCGCTTAGGACAAGCGGGCCCCTACCGGCTCGCTCACCGGTCCATGAAATCGGGGCTCATCCTTGAGTTCACATCAGGCTGGACTGCCGAGGCGGCCCCCGCGTCCTAAGCGACAGCTCGCTCTGATACTGCTCCGGCGCAGCACGCTCCAGGTGCGACAGGATCTTCGCAATGAGCTGCGGCTCCTCGATGCTGGCGATGATTTTCAGCTTCCCACCGCAGCGCGTGCAGCTCTCGATCTCTACACCGAACACTCGCTTCAGCCGTCTTGCCCAGCTCGCCGCCACATGCCGCGGCCTCGATGGCTGGGTCGGATCCGCGCCAGACACCGGCGGCGTCGCCGCACCGCGGCCCCGCTGCATTTGCTACCATGCCGTATCAACCAGTAAACGGATGCATCAGGTGCGCTCAATGAATCGATTCAAGTCCTTGGTGTTGCCGGCTTGGGCATTTTTCTTCTGCGCCACGGCTCTTGCAGCAAACTTTCCGGACCACGATCTCGCAGGATCGAAAGACGACCCCATCGTCACGCGTTACCCTGGTTCCTTCATCGTCGGCTACTTCAAGAAAACCTTCGACGAGACGGATCTCGTTGCGGGGCCGTACAAGTATTCCGAGACGGGTCAAGCGCCTTACCAGACGATCCACGTCGAGGGTGCGATCACGCGCCTCATCTATGTGTTTCCCCAGGATCGAAGTGCCGTCGACGTCATGAAGAACTACACGGATGCTCTGCGCAAGGCGAACATGACGATCGTGTTCAGCTGCGACAAGAGCGCCTGCGGTGGCGACGCCAGACATCCGTTCAGCATCAATTTTCAGCAGACGAAGATATCGTCGCAACTCGAGCAATGGGAGAATTTGGACTTCCAAGACCCGTTCGTCGACGGCAGCAACCAATCGCGTTATGTATTGGCCAAGGCGACCGTTGCCGACGGCTCGGTCATCTACGTGGCGGTTTATATCGATCCTCCAACCATCGAATATGGCGGTGTCTTGGTGGAAATAGCCAAGGAAGCGCCTCTACAAACGGGTCAGGTGACCGTGAATTTGAGCGCCGCCGACATGGCGAAATCGATCAGCGCCGACGGCAGGGTCGCGCTTTACGGGCTGCAATTCGACACGGATAAAACCGAATTGCGCGCAGACTCCAAGCCGGCCCTGGTCGAGATCGCAAGACTGCTGAGCCAGGATCCGAAGCTCAATGTGTACGTGGTTGGTCACACCGACAACCAGGGAAATTACACGCACAATCTGGACCTGTCGCAAAAACGTGCCGAGGTCATCGTGCAGGCGCTGACGACGCAGTACAAGATCGCGCCGACCCGACTGGTGGCTAAAGGCGTCGGGTCTCTATCGCCCGTCGCGACCAACGACACGGAAGCCGGTCGCGCAAAAAACCGCCGCGTGGAGTTGGTGAAACAGTAAATACGCGCCGTGCGCGCTCTGTGGTTCCCATGGAGAGCCGGAACTGCGCTCCTGTTCGGCGCCCTGTCGACCTTGGCGCACGGCAAGCGAGACCCCGGGATGCACCAAACGGCGAAGGGAAATCAGTGGTCTTTCGGGATGAAAGCCCACATCGGAGTCGACAGTCGAACCAAGCTGATCCACACGGCGAAAGCATCCGCGGCCGACGTGGCCGATGCGCTCGGAATGCCCCACCTGCTGCACGGGAAAGAAACACGGGTCTGGGGTGACCAAGCATACCGAAACCAAAAGAATGTGATCCGGGCGGTTGCGCCGCGTGTTAAGACTTCACCAACCAGCGTAACCGATGGGGTACGCGATTCGACGAAACGATCAAGGCGACGAACCGGCGCAAATCGAAGATCCGCGCCAAAGTCGAGCACGTGTTTGGGGTAATCAAACGCGTCTTCGGCTTTCAAAAAGTTCGCTACCGAGTGGCGGCTGGAAAACGACATGTTCTCGGCGCAACCCCGCCCTCGAGTCACATTTGGCGACCGATTGATTGCCGCTTCCAATTTCGTCGATAGTTTTTCAGACGTTCCCTAACAGTCAGGATGCGTCAATCGAACTCTGGCGAGGATCTTTTCGCGCAAGTCATCGCCATAGGGTGGAAGAGGATCGGGCAGCTTGCCCAACGGCGTATCCATCAAGACGTGTTTCAGGACGGGATTCTCCAGTCCCTCCAATTGGCGCAATCTCATGACGACCAGGACCTCAAACGGGTCGTAATAGAATCCGGCACTGTCGATATCGTAGTGCGTGGTGCGTCATGGCGACAGGTTAGGGCTGCCTACCTATGGCCAGAGTTGGCTTGAATTCACAACAATGGAAAGATAGGGGATGGCATCCGATAGCAGAAGAAGGGCGTCGGGATGGCCATTCGTCCCTGTCGACCAGTAGGGTGTGAAGTCACCATTTCCATTGGAGCCGTAGAGCACGAGATTTCCGTCCGATTGGAAGCTGGCATAGCAGGTGGTGCAAGTGGATGGCCAATTGTTGGTCCTGCTGGCCCATTTGCTGACCCCTTCACGGTAAAGCACCAAGTTCCCGTCGGACTGCATGCGCAGAGTCAGATCGCCTGTTGTGAAGCTTTGGCCGGCAAGCAAATTGAATGGGGCAAAATGGGACGGCCCTGGATTCTTTGCCGGATAGATCTCTATTCCCTGGACGATCGCGAGATAGGGTGCGGAATCCAAGAGGTGGATCTGGGCTCCCGGGTGGCCATTGGTCCCCGTGGACCAATAGGGCATGTATTCGCCATTGCGGCCGGCGCTGTAGAGCACGAGGTTGCCATCCGATTGGAAGCTGGCGTAGCAGCTGGTGCAAGTGGATGGCCAATCGTTGGTCCCGCTGGCCCATTTGCTGACCCCGTCACGGTAAAGCACCAAGTTTCCGTCGGTCTGCATGCTCAAAGTGAGATCGCCGATGGTGGCGCTTTGACCGGCAACGAGCTCGAATGGGTCCAAGTCATATCCGAACCAGGATTGATTCGACAGGTTGCTCATGATGGTCCGCGCAAAGTCCATCGTCGCGAAATTGGCCGGGTACATCCACATCCCGTGAACCAACATCCCGTTAACCGAAGTCGTGCTCGGCGGAATGGCATTCTGCGTATTGTATCCAACAAGGCTCTGGAAATAGTTTCCCATGAAGTAGGAATACACTCGAGGAGCGATCGATTCACGAGGCGCAAACCATTCGCCGGGAACGAAAAATTGGCGCGTGTATTCCTGCGGATTAACCGGCAGCGAGCTATCGGACACACGGAAAGAATTGAATGCGTGATAGTCCAAGGGGGTCGTGGTTCTCGCAACCGAGAGCCGATAACACCCCGGCCCAGTTCCGCTCAGATCCGGGCAGTCGGTGCCACCACCGACCGCGCCGGTGACGTAAATGTAGGTTCCGTCGGTGTATGCCCCGAACGCATCCGCCACCCGGTTGGATACCGGGTTTCCAGGGTCCACGCCCATGACCTCGACGCTCGTGGAATCGTCATAGGCAAAAGCCGGCTGATTCAAGCCATTCACTCTAAAAACCTTGCCGGTGCTGCCTGCGACTTGCCAGAGCTTGACCCCGCGGACGTTGATGTCGACACCGCCGACGTTCCCGAATCGGCCCGAGGAGTAATAAAGATAAACGCTACCTTGAAAAACGAGGAGCTTGGGAACCGATGCGGCGTGCGCATAAACGTCATATGGATTGGCAGAGCCGTCCGACACCACCACGGTCGTTCGTGTCGGATCGACGAACCAGTGAGCTCCCGTCGTATCGCCGTTGGTGATGAGGGGACCCATGCAGGAATCGGCCGCATGGGCGCCGACATAGGTACATTCGAAAGCCACCCAGAGTTCACCATCATAGGAAATGACGGAGGGATCGTAGGCTGTGTAAATGACGTAACCGTCTTGAATGGTTTGAGCGGGAACGGTGTAGTAACTGCCATCGCCGCTGAGCACGCTTGCTGACTGCGTATAAGCGAGGAGCGGCTTTTTCACCCAGGCGAAGCTGTGCGTGCTCCAGTTCATCTGCGCCAGGCCCAAGGTCATGAGGCCGTCTGGCACGCTGCCATCAGTGGTGCATTGATTGCTTTCGATGTAACGCCCGGCAAAGAGCTTCGGGTAGCCGGGGATTTGGTACCAAGCGTCCGAATTACAACCGCCTGCTTGATCGGGCATCGGAATGTAGTCTCGGTCAGTCTCTCCGAGAAAAGTCAGTGTGATGGGAATGGCCGTTGGTCGAAACTCTTGAACGGCCCGAGTCGTGAGGTAAGGATCGATCTCCCCGGCTGGCGAAGCTGCTTCGATCACTTGCGCACTGACAAACGCCAGGGGTAGCGTCGCAAACAGGGTTCCGAGAAGGATCGATCGGGGCCGCGCGTTTAAGATCAATGACATGAAGGACACTCTCGAGGATATGGAAAATCAGACTCGACGCATGGCTTAACGCATCGATCCAAGGTCACGTTGACAACGGCGTCCCGCGATTATCGAGCAGCCCGAATCCATCGGACCGTGATCGAACTCGAAGTTTCAAGGCCGTCGCGTGACGAAACCGCTGCATGGAGCGACGACTCTTACGATGCTTGGCGCGATCCGATTTCTGCTAAAGCAACCCCGGGTGCAACCAGGGAACGCGGCAACGAATCCGCCATCGCGACCGTTCTCCCCTGGGCGGGCAGCAACAGCGGAGTTCTTAAAGTCGACCGAATATGGAACGCAATACGCGATTATCGGGGCGTTGGCGGACCTGAATGGGCGTGTGGCCGAGATCGTGACGGTCTGGATTATGCTGGCAGGCGACGACGTGCCTCGGTTTGTAACGGCATACCCTAAGGACTAGCTCATGCGTTTTCATGAATTCGATACCGTGGTTCTAAAGGTCGACATGCCGAGTCATGGATTGAAGACCGGCGACGTCGGTGCCGTGGTGCAGGTGTACTCGGAAGACGCGGTCGAGGTGGAATTCGGCACCGTTTCGGGCCGTACTCAAGCGTTGGTGACGCTGGCGACAGCGTCGATTGGATTTTGTCGCGGACAACGGCGCCCGGTGATTTTCCGGTGAATAAAGCGTCAGCTCTGATCGCCTTCTTCTCGCTTCTGAGTTGCCTCACTTCGCAGGCAGCCTCGCTCGAGACGTCGTTCGATTTCTCTCGCTCAGTTCTTGGAGTTGAGGTTTCCATCGCTGGCAAACCTCTGTTCGCCATACTCGACACGGGCGTTGATCCATCGCTAATCAATCTTGCCAAGGCGGAAGAGCTGGGCCTCAAAGTCGATCGGACCGATTCAGGCGAAGCGAGTGGTTTCGGCGAAGGTCCGGGCGTGACAGTGTTTCCGGCGAGAATTTCAGGTCTGACGATTGGCGGCCATGGCTTTGCGCCTTTCGACGCGCTTGCAGCCGACACGGCTTCGTTCACCGGTCGTGATCAGCGACAGATCGACGCGGTGCTTGGCTACAGCTTTTTGTCCGACAAGATCGTCCTTATCGACTATGTCGCGCACAAACTTGCGATTCTGGACGGTGTAGGCGACGCCCGATACATGGTTCGGAGTTGCCGAATCCACTGGCGAATTCCACTCAAGACCATCGACAGTTATCCCGTGATCCCGGGCTTCCGTCTGGGCGAGGCAAGCGGGCCAGTTACGCTCGACACGGGATCAAGTGGCGGCATCGGGCTTTTTCCGGAAGCTCTCGATCTCGCAGGGGTGCGGAACGCGCTTCTTGAGCAGGGCGTTGCGATTCGCAGAGGCGCACGCGGCGAATCGAAGGTTGAGAATTATGTCTTTGGTAAGCCTGTCGGGTTTGGACCGTTCACTTTGCCGGCGGGCCAAGTCGTGTTCGTTCACAAACAGCAGGGCTCCGCCGTTACGCGCATCGCCAACGTCGGTAATGAATTGTTAGCCGCATTTAAACTCAAAATGCTGCTCAATTACCGCAGCCGAGTGATGACCTTCTATGGAGATTGTCGCTGAGCGGGGTACGCGAGAACAAGGTTCGAATCCTATACAGTACAGGTGGCCTTAGCCACGGCACTCGTTGTTGACGGCTCACTTAACGGCCGACGCCCCCACGCTTGGACGCAACAAAAGGCTGGTTACGCGCAACTCGGTTGCAGGCAGCCTTGGACCGGACGGGCGTTTGAGATTGCTATCCGCCCAGCCGATTCGCCTGGCGGTTTGCGGGGGCACCGTGTCGCCACCGACCGACGTGACCTTGGCGATCTTGGGCCGTGCGGAATCAGTGCAGCGCCTGGCGCGTGCTTTGCAGGCTTGGGGCGCGGCAGAATCTGTCGTGAGTCGCTCGACTTAAGATCCCGTTCGCGCGGTGCCGTCTCACACCTTGGTTTCCAAGGTGGCGGCATCCTAGGTCGTGACCCTGATGCCGCGCAGCCGCTGCTGGAGCGTGTCGGCGAGGCGCAGGGCGGCGCGGCACGCTTGAGGTCGGCGGTCAGTCACCGGGGGATCGTCCCCCGAGGGGAGGCCCTGCGCGGAGGCGCATCGGCGGCCCGAAACGCCCCAAGCAAGGCACGCGCCCCTCGGGTTAGACGTCACGGTCTGCGTGCGTGCAGCGCCGCAACGTTACGCTCAGGCCATTCGACGGCGCTCGTTAATGGCTACGTGATATCCGTCTGGGTCGAGGATCACGAACGCGCGGTTTCCGGTTCCATTGTCGGTATTAGTGGATTCCCCAATCGGGCTACCGAGCATCTGTGCGCGTTCCCATGTGGCGTCAAAATCGTCCACTACAAACCAGAGAAGCAGTCCGTTGGAAGCGTCCCCTTTTCCGGGATTCGACAAGGTAGGCCAGTGATGATCGCCTTTCGGTCCGGAGGGACCCCAGCGGTGCAAGCACAGTAACACTTCGCCGTCGTGGCTTAGAATTTGGTCGAACACTTGCCCATTCGGGTGAGACTGAATGCCCCGCAACAGAGTCAAATACCATTGCGCACTTCTTGGCACATCAGTAACCGCGATGATCGGCCAAACACGCTGCATGTCTTGCGGACTCTCCATCGCGCGCGGCGACACCGGCGCCGGGTTCGTCTGATTCTCACGAATACACGGTAATCGTTCAAGTCCCATGCACGGGCACAGCGGCACGGGACTTCCAATTCGACCTGGCTGTAGTGCACAGACGGATATTTCCTAAGTGCTGCGTGGACCAAAGAATGCCAGCAGGTTAGCTCACCCTAAATCGC
>Ga0116231_10003122_pt1 | contig 34624 bp, 15 predicted proteins | sample S1TSphgellanicum_2_FD_89695 | JGI IMG/M metagenome (GOLD analysis project Ga0116231, IMG submission 89695) | Host-associated microbial communities from peat moss isolated from Minnesota, USA - S1T2_Fd - Sphagnum magellanicum MG | ecosystem: Host-associated > Plants > Peat moss > Unclassified...
ATCAAAAAAAAAAAAAAACAGAAAAACAAAGGTCTGGGCAGTGCCTGGAAATTGTCCGGACAGATAGACAGACACACCTGTAGATTTAATATATAAGATGCATAATATCAAATGTAAAAATTTGACAATAAAAAACCACCATTTCATTATGAGGTCGACTTTTGAAATGATATGAGACACCATGATCATAATCCATAAAATGTTTTATGGACGTTTATTTCACAATCCACATGTGGGATGTGTAAAAACAAAATTCTAATATATTTGTGATTGTATTGTCATGCTAAAATTAAGTTTGAATGCATACTTTCATAATTCATTTATCACCATGCCATATGAAATCATTAAAGTTGAGAAAGTCCACCATTTACTATAGAAAAAAATTTGAGGGACAATTTTTCAAGGAAAAGGGCTTTAAGGCCTTACACACTAAAAGAAAAACACTTATTTTTTATTGGTCCCTACAACTAAATTTTAATCACAAGCAACATTTGTGACTAAAATCCCCTTAGCCCCTTAAACAATTTGCATGTGATATTAATTACAAACAACAAGGGTATTGGATGAACGAAAAAATCAACAAATACAAGTTCATCCTTTAACTCCATTGTATATGTATTGTCACATGCAACTAAGATGTGACTATTTTAGTCATTATTAAAAGCAAATGATGTGTTGCCACGTGTCCCGATATTTAATTATTTAAAATTATTATTATTATTATTTTGAAACAATTTGCGAAATTCAATTCACATGCTTGGATGATTTATATTATGACACATAACCCAATGTAAATATGCCATGTGACATTTTAAATGAATTTAATACAAAATACTAATATTAGGTTGGTAGGTAACTAGGTAGGTACATAAGTAAATGCCTACAAACTTAGGCTAAATACCTATTTACTTACTTAGGTGAGAAAGTAAGTAGGTAAGTAGGTAAATAAATAAGTCAACCTAGGTGGGTAAGTTAAATTAAAAACATACTTAGTTAAGTAGATAAGTAGGTTAGGGAAGTAAGTAGTTTAAAATTGTACATAATTTTTATTTTTATTTTGGGTTAAACCTTTTGAATGGCTCATCCCATGTGCACACATTTTTTAATGTGAAGTTGGATGATCACACCTCTTGTTTATATAGTGATCAAACTAGGAATGGAGAAAAAACAATATGGGATAAGTTTTCAAGTTATAACTTTTTCACAAACTAAGTTGTAACTTCAAAACTTTCCTCATGCCTTTTTTCTTAATTTTTAGCTTTCTAAACAATTCAAGTACATGATTCCATAGATAATTAGATAATCATTTAATTAATAATGATTAAATTTAACATATATTTCAAATATAAACTATACATTACAAATATTAAGTATTCATTATCAACTATTTAAATAACTCATAACTTTTTAATATTTAACTAATTAACTATCTAGTTATTCACAACTTATTAATGCAAATGTCAAACATAAATAAATAACTTAAGTGTTTTAAAATATTTTTGTATTTTTGAAAATCTGGTTGAATTATAGACAATAAAATTCACATAAAAATAAATATTATAAATATTTATTTTCAATTTACAAATAATGAACTAATAATTGCTACTAGAAAATAAATTCCTACACAAATTATTTATTTAAAATGTAACTATATAATTACATTTATTATTGTAAAAATTGTTATCGAACAATTAAATGTTTTTTCCATTGGTGATTAATAACTATGAATATAATAATCTGCCAAGCATATATTAATATTTTTTACATACTGTAATATTATTATGAAATATTTGTCATAGATAAGTAATTACAGAATTTTTTTATCAAAAAAAATTACTATATGATAATTCCTGCAATTATAATCATTACAATAATTATTTAAACAACATTGTAATTTTTCCAAAATTTTAATTCAGATTTAAATTTATAAATTACAAATTGTGAATAGTTGTGTTCAACTAGAAAATAATTATGAAATAACTATAAATATTTCTTATCTGAAATAATTACAATGAGTTTTAAATAATGTAACATTAATTACAGTAATTGATTTATTTTACTATAAAGAATATAAATTATATGATATAAAACTTATGTTGTAACAATAACCATTTAGTGTAACTTATAATTAATAAATATAATCATTCACTATTTCTGAAAGTGATATATTATGAAAAAGTAGATATAAGAAATAAACATTTTAGTTTATTATATTAAAATCCATGTAGTTGTGGTCATAACATTAAACATTTTAATTAAATTGTGATTATTCAAGAAACTTAAATAAGAACTAAATTTATAAATTATAAATTAATTATTCAAGCATTATAATTCTAACTTACAAATAAACTAAGTAATTACAACGATTTTATGTCACTATAGAATTATTATTATTATTATTATTATTAAAAATTTACAATAAATAAGTAAATAATGAGTAATACATAATATTATTTTAATGTATCTTTGTTCTAAATACATTAATTATTCTTTAGGATTAGGAACTATCATTTTAATTAATTTTTATGTTGTAATATTATTTATTATTTTTATATAAATAATAATAAATAATAAGAGAAATAATTTATTACAATTATTTTCAATTTGCAATAAAATTATTCTAAAATTTTATGACATAATAACAATTATATATTGTAAGTACATAATTAAATTTTCTGGTATATTGGAATGTAATTCTTACAATTATAGAAATTAAATCAATTCTTTTAATTATAGTGGAAATATTTTAATTTCTTAAATATTAAAAGAATTATGAATAATTAAGCTGAATTATAAATTATGTGTTTATTATAATTAACATATAAATTAATTAATTATTATGATTTTATAGTAATTATAACTTAATTATAATAATTTTATTGTTATTAAAAAATAGTCAAATATTTAGTATAATATTTTATGTTGGAATTTATTTAATTTATTTGAAATTATAAGTAATTTAATGTAATGAAATTAATATAATTAAAATAATCATAACAATGATTTTAATTAGAATAAAAATACTATGAATATTAAGTTTAATTATAAATCAAATAGTTAATATAATTGATGGATATAGACATATGTTGATTGCAACTAAGCACCACTTCACTTATGATTAATAGGATTTTAGATGGTTATTTTTGGGTGATAAATCCAACCCATATATAAATGTAAACCAATTTAATTTCAAATTAGTTGCAAGTTAGTCGTAGGTGACTTGGTTGATTTTAGCATGATGTCATAGTAGTTGTATAGGGAAAAAATTTAGTTGCAAAACCAAGTAGTTGCAAGTAATTATAAATGCATTGGTTACCTATTAGCCTTTTTATTATTATGTTAACCATAAAATCTTTTCCATTTATATATAATGTGCTGAAGTTTCTATTTTCTTAAAAAGAATTGTCACTAAAGTCTTATAAAATGACAAAATAAAAATGTGTTTTTGTTCAAATAAGTTTCCATATTGAAAAGGAAATAAATTAAATGTGTACACCATTGAAAAGAATTAAAAATGAATTTTAATTTTTTCATTTAATTTTTAATATCAATAAAATATTAGGTATTAAAATTGGCATTGTGGAACATTTTAAATTTGAAGAATGGGTTAAATCAAGTGCGTTCCAATATGTTTTCACAAGTTAAGTGGTCCTTTGATTAAAGAATTGATTTCCACCCTTGTGGTTGATGGATCAAACTTCAAAAAGTGACAAAGTGATGGTCAACAATGGAATATTGGTCAAATATTCTCTACCTCCCTAGTTTACATAGTTCAAATAATGACACATGTAAAAAATTCATAGGACAAATATAATGAAACTATACGATAATAATAATATCATTATCATCATCATCATCATCATTATAAATTATTATATTATATATGTATTTTATTTATAAATAGATAATATAAACAATTACATCAAATTATTCATATTAAATATATCAATTATATTATATATAAATATGTAAATAATTGATTAATTAATTTGATGTCCTTTATGATTACATAGATTCAAAAGTCATAGGTATTCACTTGTATGACTAAATGACACAATGTCTTATGCAACAAGTCCTATTCAACTAGTTAATCATGTAATCATGGATGTAGTCATGAAAGAAACATTTTGGCATTGTGCACATAAGGACATTGCTTATATTATTTACAAATACAAATGTTATTTGTTCTACACTGGTTTGTAAACATTGTAAGCAACATGTGGACTTAGATACACATTGAAGATTGAAATTAATGAAATAGGAAGAGCAAAAGGCTACATAGTTAAATTATGTACTATTCCCAATGCCAACTATTGGTGTGTGTCATGTTGTTTTGTAAAAAGTAAGTGATGGTAAAGGATTAATGTTAGATGTTTTTGGTAAAGTGGAGAGGATGTTGAATTAGAAAGGGGTAATGGATCAAAAGTAAGATGAAACTAATCAAAAGTTATATGAAACCACAATTTCAATTAGCCATTTACATTCAATGTGCATGAACATTTTCATTAACACACACAAAGCTTTAGTAGAAAAGTTTGGAGTTTCTTTGCCTATAGATGGCAATTTGAGTTAATTCACAAGAATGAGGTGCAACAAGCTACACACCCACCAATTAATTTGCAAAGGAACAGAGGAAATGATGAGGATGGGGTGGTGTAGGAGGTGATAATTACAAGAACAACATAGAAAACACACACATATAGAAAAGTAGACAATTATGTGGTAGTCAATGTGGGTGTAGAATAAGTTTCACATGGCCTTTCAAGTATCCTTGGTGCTTTGGACAATGTAAGTGGGACTTCATTGGTGTCATTAGTGGGTCAACTTCAAAAAACAAAAGTTAACCTTGAAAACCCTACAACATTTTCCATGCCTTCATAAGCATTCTCATTGACTTTTTGTTGATGTTTACAAGAGTAAAAGATAATTCCAACGGCCAAAAGTAATGCACTGATTAATGCACAAAAAAGTTCAAAGCCAAATCCAATTTATTTCATTCATTTATTTTTATGATCTATGTTGTTGTTGGACAAGTTTTGAGTTTTTAATTTATCTTGGGTAATTTTTTTGCCATTGGGTATTTAAAGATTGTGATCAAATGGCCAATTTTTTCTGGATTGAAGTTTAAGTTAAACTGTTATTTAATGTGTAGTTTCCATATTACAATTTAATGTTAATCTTATCATTGTAACCATTTTTAGCCCTAAGTTGACAAGGTTCTTTAACATGAACAAATTTGTATTTGCCTTGAAGTTTTTTTCATTAACCCCATATCAAAGTGGAAGGTTTGAATAGGGCTTGTATGTGTTCAATGGTAACAAAGTTGGTGAAAGGACCATACTTGTTGACTATGTGGTTATTGTGGTCAAGGGGGTCATATGGAAGATGCCATTGTTGTTTTTGTCCATCAATGATAGGTCTTAGAAAAGCCCATTTTGACATAGAACTTGGGGTTGTGGTCCTTTGGTCATCAAAATTCTTGAAGCTTGTCAATGATGTAGTATGGGGTAATTATTAGTTATATTTGCTTTAGATTTTGGAATACAAGGCTTATATGGAAATTTAGTTGGATGCATGGACATTAATAAGATTGTGTAATGTGATTAAACGTTTTGGAAAAGGTGGGGTTGAATTAGTAATGTGCAAATAGAACACATTACATGCAAGTTGTTTATGGACTAGGTATGTACCTTTGCGAGAATTTAAACATTATAGTTTAATAATGACATGCATGATATTGGCATGAATATTAGGTTTGTTTAAAAATAAATGTTGTGATTTTTTTATACTTGAACGTGGATTTTCATATTGATTAATTATGTTAGTTATTAGGATAATGTAATGTTGATTTAATGCATTGAAGATGTACTTGTTGTATGAGATGAATATTAATCTCAAACCCTAATAATGGAAACCTAGTTCCCTAGATCTAGAGATCCTAACTCAATAACCTCAATCCATGATTCTCGAAATCCTAAATTTGAAACCTATAACCCTAAGTTCAAAACCCTAAACTTGAAACCCTAAATTTGAAACTTTAAACCTAAAACCTAAAACCTTAACATAACGCCAAAACATGGCAAATATGACTACACCCATGACTAAGTTTGTATATGTAAATGTCATTCATGATTACATGACTATGTAGTGAATATGGACACGTTGCTTATCCATTAGTCATATTTTTGACCTAGATGTAAATGCCATCAAATATATTATTTATTAATTTCAATTTAATCTAGCCATTTGGTAGGTAGGTAGATAGGTAGGCCTAAGTAGGTGGGTAAGTAAGATCCCATTTATTTATTGGTGACAAGTTTTTTTTAATGGCTCATCAAAAGTAATAATTACACTTTGATTATACTTAGTGCATATATTGTGTGTAGACTAGTACGTTTTTCACTTAATTATATAGTTTCGAAAGTTGAATTTGTTTACAAGGATATGGGATAAATTCACAACATTATCTCACATCATCCTTTGTCGTACACAAAAGTACCCTATTTTGACCATTATTATCTTTTCCATACTTTGTCAAAACGAAAATAAATAAATTTCATTCCTAAAGATTTTCCAAGATCTACACATCTATAAAAAAAAATTAACAAAAAATCAAGTGATTTGATTGAAAATGCATTTGAATCTTCACTATTTCATACATTTGAACAACAATGATATCTTGAAGATTTTCTTGTTCTTTTTATATATAAAAGGATTTGTAAATAAATATATTTAAAATCAACATGTTTTTTTTGGTGTGTACATATATATATATATTCCCACCTTTTAAAAATATAATTAATAAATAAAAACGATAAAAATGTTGTGTTATATTTATTTATAATTATAAAAATTATTTAAATGTCATAATTATTAATTTATACACATTTTTTAATTTCATAATTTTTTATCAAATTTATTGTGAGTAGTAAAGTTTTCTTTTTTCAATTCATTAAATGTGAATGAATATATACATAATATTTAAGAATTCCAAGTTGTATGACCAAATATTTTGATAAATTATTAAAGATCAAATTTTATATTCTTTGCTACCCATCACATGGAAACATGAAAAACAATGTCATTTTGGGGCATGTGGATTCCTTTTGAAATTCATTGGATATCACTAATAAGAATATCTTTCATTATTTAATGTCAAAAAATTCAAAAAAATGATTCATTTAAATAAACCTTTGAGTAGGAGTCTCAACTTAAATGTTTTAATTATATTATAGGCATCAATTTTTACTTAACTTTATGGTTTCAGAAACTTTGGCAATTTGTTTTAGCCACTATCCAGAAATTCACATTAAATAATTAGTGACTTTAAAGCAAATTTTTAGAAATTATAAGGTATTAGTTATTTATTTGTGCACTAATTATGTGTTTGATCATTTACAAATTTATAATATGCTTACTAGGTATGTACATCTACCTTCTAATTCTTTTCCCTTTTAATTCATAAATTTTTAATGTTTCAAATTATATATTATTAAATAATTATATGGTGTTCATGAAGAAGATTTTTAATCATGTAGTCATATCCATGGTTACAAGAATACGACTAGGCACAAAAACATATGATTAGAAATGGTCTCTAGTCATATTTGTCTTAGTCATAAATGTCAAGTTTTGGCTTAGTGTAAATTTGAAATCCTAACTATAAATATGAAACTATAAATTTGAGTCACCAAAAAATTGCCATGTGTCCACTTTTCATTCACCAAAAATTGCCAAATCTTTAACATTGGTTGGAATTCACATTGAAATTACAAATATTTTTCAGCATTAAAAATCACTATGCCATATGGGATTTAGTAATTATTTAGTGTTTGACACATGGAAATTGCCATTTTTTTTCAAAATAGCCATGTGTTACTGCATAATACATAAATAATATTTATATTTTCAAGAATTTTATTTACAACATGTGGCACATACAACTTGGTTAAAGAATTGCCATGTGCACACATTGCATTGGATGAATTGTTTTTGTTTTTTTTGAAAAAAAATCTTGATCCAATGACCAAGATCAAATCTTGAACATTCCAACAACACTATAGTCATGGTTGATGAATGGACATTATGACTATATTGGTCTTTGATGGTCATTTACAAATTATCCATATTTATGATTTCAAATGGTTCTTACAACCATGACCATAATTTGCAACTACATGGTAAAAGCTACAAATCTCATTCAAATATGTAGTTAGAAGTAGTTGTAAATATTGCATATGAGTAAAATTATAATTATAACTTTAGTAGTCATAAAAACCACAATTTGACATAATGTTTGTTTGGATTACATTTTTGAGTTTTACAATTTATATTTACATGAATCCAAATGATGATCCTAAGTCGTGTAAAATGTAATAATTATTTAATTTTCATTAATATAGAAAAAATTCAAAAATATTTGGCATAATTTTCAAAAAACAATTTCAACTTATTCAAGACCTCATGAATATTAGTGACTAGTGCTAAATTATTCATTTTTCACCCTCAAACATTGATAGAAGTGATTCATATTTTTATATGCCATTATTGCATATTATATGTTACATCATAATCCATAGGTTATATGAAAAATATTGAATCCTAAGTCACGTTGAAAACTTACAAACATGTTAATTAAGAGTTATTACACTTGTAATATTGAGTAATTTTCTCACATACTTACCCCGAAATATATGTTTTCAAAATGAATCATATATTTAGTAGTTAAATGCTGAAACCATCAAAGTATTACAATATTGTTGGTCTAAAGGGAAATATGGAGTTTAAAAGTAAATGCCACTCATTGATGATGGATCCTTCAAGGCCTTATGAATACTTACAAAATGGTGTTTTCCTTTAATCATCTTTAAAATATTCAAATTATCAAAGTTGAAAGTCCACATATTTGACTTTCATTCCTGCATTTGGTTTGTGTTGAAGGCTTAAGTTCATCAACCATGTTGATATCCAAGGACAAATTAATAGTTATTTCAATGGCTACCTTCAATGTGATATTATTGGCAATGAAAATACTTTTGATTCATGCTTGATACATGCATAATGATGGTGACACATTAATTATAATGTTGACATGCCTTAGTGAATTGTTTTCCTTCAAATTAAGCATTACATGCTTGTATGGATTCAATTTTATTTGTAATCTAGAAAATTATGATGTCACACCACTCCTAATTGTTAATATGATCCTTATTTCACCTTTTGCCAAATTAGATTATATGCTTAACTTGTTTACTCTTTATCTTTATTTGTAATCAATTTTGAGATTTTGAAAAGATTTATGCAATAAGCCCAAGATAATTATTGAATGAAATAAACCCAAATCCTAAGTGCTATTTCTAGCAAACTAAAACAAAAATATATATAAATATGTGAAATATCCTTTAAATTTATTTTTTTGATCTAAGTGCTCATATCATTTCTTCACAATGTATCAATATACTCCACAATTTGAAGAATTTATTATTTAAAGTTGGCTTGATTTACTTCAATGTCATGTTGTTGATTGTAATGGAATGGTTCATGATTTCAATATAAACTAACAATTCTCAATTCTTTTTCTTGCAAATGAGTCACGAACTCATGGAATTTCCTTGTGTTCATTTTTACCAATCACGTTTAATGGTCTTTTGAATGGTCTTCTTCTATTTAGATCTTACAATTTTCATTTTCACTTCCATATTTAAGATTTCCTATGGTCCTTATTTGAATTTTCTTAACCAACAATGAGGTGAAAGGACAAAAATGGAGAAAATTAGATTGAAGAGTATGAATAGTGTGAGAATCCAATGATGTTGAGATAGGGTTGGGTACACAACAATTTAAGGGATCCAAATTGAATGACCATAGTTCATGAATGAAATGTTAAGAAAAATATGGAACAAAGAAAAGAGGAACGATCCGTATTAAAAATTTTAGAAGTACTACAAGTAGGTCCCAAATACATTGATTGGACTAATTTCCTAGGTAGTTCATAAGCTCTTGTTGAATATGACTTCTTTGTAGAACATGACTCCTTAAGTCAATAATTGTAATTTTGCTTAAAATGAAATTCTTGTTCCTTCATAATTGATTTTTGTTTTTTTAAAAAGTTTGTCAAAGGAAGCCCAAGTTTTCTTTGAAAGGAAAACAAATAATAGAAGTTCCAATACTTGGAATGAACTTGCTCCCATTTGTTGTACACTAAATGGAGGAAACTTGGTTCTAATTCCTTTTTTGATATTTTAATTGTTCTATCACTTGTGTGTATTCAACACATGGGATAAGTCTTTATTTTGCACACTCTTACATTTTGAGTAGTATATGAGGTTAGAAGTTGTTATTAATATTTCAATCTAGGTAATTAACAATGTTGTTTAATTTTTGATTGTAAAGAAAACCTTTGGTTCTGAATTTAATTTTTTTTCCCCTTTGTTTGATAAAACTTCTAATATGGTTTTGAAAATGTTTTTCTTTATTTAATAGACCTCTAGTTCTTGAGGTTTTTCTCAAAATTTGAAATTGTATGGTCTAGTTCAAGATTGTTAGGGTATAAAGGAAAATGTTACATTTGTCATGTTTTATGGATGTGTAAGTATATAATAATTTTCATGTTGGGGATAAATATTAGTGAATTTGGTGTGGGCGGTGAGGAGGAGGGAGAGGGGGAGGAGGAAGATGGAGATTAGATTGCAATTTAATTTGTCTAAAAAAAAACTATCTAAGTTTTTAAAACTATGTCATAAGGTTTAGGTAGGGGGTTTTTTTTTTCAATTTTGTGATGTAATTAAAGTGATGATCATCTTAAGATGATTTAGCCAGATTTGGCTATAGGTTAGATATGAAAAGAAAAGAAAATTATAAAATCTTTCTATATTTTTAGCTACCTTTTGAAACTTATCATAAAGATATGGTGATTTGGAAACGTTTTTTTGAAATTTGGCAAATTTGGGCCATTTTTTCCTTAGAAAACCCTTTGCATAGGTCAGAATCATATTTTCCAAGTCAAAATTTGATGAAATTTTGCCAAGAAAAAAAACATTGGGTTTAGGTACTTAACAAACACCTAGTTTAAACATAGTACAATAGTAAACAACTTGTTATAAAATTGTTTCTCTTGTTAATCATATTGTTTATACCAAAATGTTTAGAACTTAAGAATCTAGTGTTGAACCTTAAAAATGAAATTATTAATTATTCAGAAAATGTTTGCCGAATCCATTCATGGACTATGGTAAACAAAAATCAATAGAATATGTTTACAAATATAAATAAAATATTATAAATGATTTCCTAGAGAAAGAGCTTTGGATAAAATATCTAATAGCAAATACACAATGATAATTTAAAGCATTTGTCAAATTATAAATGGTCTTACCAATATTCCCAAACCTTGTGTACTAATCAAAATGTTTGTCGTACTTTGTTTGATATGTTCAAAGTTCTAATTTGACATCTTCATATCATGTGCTTTTAGTTTATATCACACTTTTTAGATGTTATTTTCTAGATTCAAGTGATTTTTTGGGTTTATGGTAATAAGTAGAAAAATAAAACAAGTTAAGGACTATCCCCCGATAGAGATATATTCATTTATGACATGTCAAGACAAGCCTTGGTTGGAGGTCAAGAACATGCCATACTTTTCTAAAACAAATGTTGAGAAACTATGCAAGATCCATACATAAAATTTATAGTAGGCAATAATATTTTGTTTTCTTGAGAACAACATTCATTGTGATAACATGCATCCAAATAGGAAAGGGGCTATATTTCATATTATTGTCTCTTGAGCATATCACACAAACAACATGTTGATAAAATGTGCACATGATATCAAACTTTATTTTTTGAATTGTCTATGCATTCCAACTCTAAACACTAGTTAGATGCAAATTTATCTTTCGTTTTAAAAACTAGGAATGACCCAAAACATGAGATATATTCTTTGGAGTCAAGTCTCCAAAAATCCCAATGTACCTTATTGTCAATGCTAATGAGTATTAAAAAATTTGCATCTTGCTCAAATTTCTTGGATTTCATAACAATAATGATAATAAGTCACCATTCATCTTGGTTTTAGTCACTAGAAACATATTCTCATTGAGTTTTATGTAAAGAGAATATAAACGAGTGAAAACAAGAGTCATCATATTGTGGCCTACGATCGTGACATCCACAATCAACTAGAGTCCATTTGCATGTGATGATTTTATTTGATCTCCCCATGACTATGATGTGCCCACACTATTCATATTGGTCTTCACCAACATCAAATTTGCATTGAATGTGCTGATGTGGGTGGAATAGGCAAGTGGTATTTTACTTAATATTATGTGTCCCCTCTAGATGTGAATAGGATGAAAGCCAATAATGTAGTACCTTGGCCACTTCAACACATGTTTGTCAAATAAATAAATAAATAATTTAGAGGATTCCGTTTCAACAAATGATATATTCTCAAATATTTTATCAGATTCTTTATTTTCATTCATAAAGAAAATTCCTCTTTTTTTTTTGGTCGAAAATTTCAACATTTCTGAAAATAATATAATTCGTGTCGAATTGGCCTAGGTACTATGATATGCATGGGTGGATACCGATACATAGTGAGTACACCCATACATAAGGAAATCACAAGGCCTAAAGAGTCTCTTACAAGATGAAATTATATTGTTGAGCTTATGTTGTTCTACATAGTTTAAGGCTCAATAACATTGGGATAATACATGGACCTAGGGGCCCAAGAAAGTGAATGACGCATATTGCAACAAACAAAACATAGGTAATGAGGGGTACATATGCACCTTTTGCTGCAAAAGCAAATTTAAGTAGGCACATTGGGGGCCCAATTATATCATGCAAGACCTACTCCCTTTCTCCTTGTTGCAAGGAGGCTCATAATGAATGGTGAAGACAGAACTTGGACTTTGTCCAATAGATGAATTATGTGACCCTAAGGCTTGTGCAAGGATTGATAATGTCGACCAACCATCCACTAGTGCACCATCCATTGAAAACCCATTCTGACTCCATCGTGGTTCGTACTAACGTTCCCCTTCGGTAACCTATCTTGTAAGCCCTCCTCCTTCTCCCTTCCCTTACCTAGATAATTACTTTTGCAAATGGGTTTAAGTATCATAGATAACTTGTAAGTAGGGATTGTAGGTGGGTACACGTACTCGGTAATTTAGGCAGGGATTGTCAGCGGTTACCATGTAAGTAGGCAAGGCACTTGGTGACTACTAGGTAGGTAGATGCATGTGGATGGTTAGCACATAGGTAACCAATGTGGTTAGCTACGAGAGAAGGAGACAAGAATACAACAAATACACCATGGCCCATCCCTCATGGATGGGTCACTCTGGCCAACTTGAAGGAGCATCAACAATGGCTGGAACATAATTGGTAGATCTAGGTAGTAAAAGCAAATTCAAACTTCAGCTCAAGCTCAAGGGCAAAGCAAACCAACACCAACAAATAAAGCAATCAAGATGGCTGATGGTATGTGGACAGAGAATACTTTTTCATCCTATTCCTGTCCTATGTGGTTACCTATGTACTAAAGCACTAGCTGTTCACATGTATCTAACTACCTAGTGGCCACCAAGTGCTTTACCTACTTAAGTCATATCTCATATTCACTTGCATTTCATACCCACTTATCAATGATAGTTATCCATTTAGAGCATCCCTCTACCAGCATTTACCACATCCAGTGTGCACTATTTAGTTTCTCTCTCATCCTCACCCATGAAACTGAAAAGATGGATTGTACAAAGTGAGGGATTATGTAACTCTCATCACCTGGGCCAATCATTGTAGTTGGCCAACGAGAAACAATCATTTCCTGCTACAGGCGCCCTATGAGAGCATTGGTAACATGTGCACTTTCCCAGGACCCAGGCAGTTCCAGAGTATTTTACTCCAAATCTTCATCCAAAAAGTATTGTACATGGGCATTTCAATTTATTGCTGCCATTGGGCATGCTCTTAGCTAGTAGGTAGGATGTTTTAAGGGATAAGTTATCAAGGTGGAAATGCTGAAAATTCAGTTTTGGTTCATCCACAACTAAGTCATAATGAGTTTTCAATGGATGGTGCACTAGTGTGTGTGCTGGGGGTCACACAATCCCTTCAAAGGGGGGAAAACTAGGATATCACAGGGAATGGCCAGTCTGACAAAATCAGCACCAATAGTGGTTGTCCACAACTCTCTACATGTGAACAAACCACAAGCTCCCAAAATAATAACCATGAAATTAATATAAGTGTGATGCAGCAGATGGCATCCCATGATCCATCTCTTCTCGTGTTTTTTTTTTCCCCAAAACATTTTGTAGTTTTTCTCAAAAAAAGTTGGGAAAATTTTGAATTTTTTCCCACCTAAAGTCAATTAATTCATATTTATTAAAATTTTGGGAAAGTTTGCCAAATTTTTGATGTAATGAAAAAACAGAAGAAAACCCTGATCTCTTCTCTCTCTCTCTCTCCTAAAGTAAATACATCTATTCCCCTCTTTAAATACCACATTATGTACACTTTGTGGTTTCATACTTCACAAATGGTTTTGGTGAATGAAATGGAAATTGGACAAATGCACAAAAGTGTATAGTCCCCTCGCTTCTTTGTGATGTCCGGAAAATCACAATGTTTGGTGGTGACTTGGTGATTAAAGTACCTACCACATATCAATTGTCATATTTGATATGATTTGTTTGGATAGAGGATTCCATATACTACGGGTGGTCAAATCTACAAGATCCAACCCATAGTAGGACCATTGTCCTCGACAAGAGTAGAAGATTGGGTGCATTCTCGTCAACTTTGTAGTGAATTCTCAAAAGCCAAACTTCATTTTGAGTTTTATCGTTGAAAGGCCGAGGATTGATAATTTTGACTAGATTTGCGTTTTCAAATTTCTGATTCTACTTATCATTTGCCATCATCCCAAATGAGCTTTAGTGTGGATTGGTGAAAAGTATGAGAAAAATGTTTAAAATGTTACAAAACTTCCCTCCAAAAGTCTAATTGTCTCAAACTCTTGGTGTTTTTCAAATGAAAAACAAGGAACTTGTCACCCAAAAAAAAATTTAAAAAAAAATAAAATTGTTCTTTCTAAGTAAAACATTTTGCAAAAAAATTTCTGAAAAAAAAACCTGCTCCCTATGAACATTATTTAATTTCAAGATCAATGTACTTAAAAACCAGCTTTTGTAATTATGCCATATCTGCATAGAAACATAATATAAGGCTTTCAATATTTTGGTCCTTCTTTCAGTTCTGTCATTACATAACTTTAGAGCTTTCAAGTTAGTCTGTCATTTGTCATTCTAAAATTGTTCAATTATTATATGTTGGAATTATTATGATGTTTCCAAAGGTACAGATAATTTACAATATATAAAAATACAACACCTTCATCCAGTTCATTGTGTGAAGCATTGAAGTAATCTGGATGAGTAAGGGGTTAATATTAACAAGGTTACGGACTATGTACTACCAGATTGCCTTGAGAACATGTAAATTGTATGTACACATGCCATTCAATAATGCACTTACTCTGGCTGTCAAACCCTAAACTTACCCTAAACCCTAAAAGATGTGATTGGATGATTTTTTTTCCCAAACAAAAGAGAATATTGTGATGAAATAGACCTTAAAAATATTTCGTAACAATGCAAAAATTTTCAAAAAAAAATAGAGAAGCTGATTGGATGTTTAGAGGCTGATGTCAAATTTTCTTTAGGTTATTAAATAATTACTTGACTAGTTACTTACACAAAATTCATTCATTCATTCATTTATGTATTTTGTATAAAAGAGCTGTTCTGATGAAATTTTGTGACTAATTGCCTCTTCCTGGAATTGCGGTCTATTTGTGTAATGATGGTATTGCGGTCACCCATGCCTGAATTCATTAACTTCAATTTCATTTAAAGTATATTTTAACATGATGGGGTCATTCTTGAAAATTTCGAATTTATGACTACTCTAAAAATTAGAAGGTATTTTCTCAAATTGTAGCATAATTGCAATTTATTTTGTTTACAAGTAATTAAATTTATGGGTGGGCTTGCATGAGCAAACCCACCAAACAAATCACGTTAAACTTCATTATATGTGTTCAAATGGGGTAGATTAATTGTAAGTAGTAATTTAAATTAGATTGAGAATATACCTCTCCGAAGTGAGAAAAATTGACTTTCTTGAATTATAAGCATCTAAAATCCATTTGAAGGCTCAAAATAACAAGATACTAAAAGCTTTTTGAGACTTACTGTTTTCAAAGCAAGAAATTATCCAGTGGTGTTTTTGGGGGAAGCAAGACTATTTTCCAAGTTCAAATCCTTTTTTTCATCTAGGGCATTCATTGATCATCTTTAAAATTCAAAAACAAAGTGCAATCTACATATAACATATATCCAAGGAAAGTGACATGTGACTAATTTTTTTATTTTTCAGTTTTGGAAATTTATTCAAAGAATGAGATACATCACAAACTTGTCCTCTCTATGTATCTATGTTTTTATAATATTTAAGTGATATGTTGAAGATTATATGTTAACGAAGTGTTGATACAATAATTAATATGATGTTGTGTTGACGTTGTAACACATTGTGATGGTTGATTAATATTTTATTAATATTTAATTTTGAACATATCATTAAAATGTTATACAAGAAAATATACATGAAGGAGGCAAGTTTATGATTTAAATAATAAAGATGACAAAAGAGGGACTTATGTCATACTCAAGATCATTTTTAAAAACAAGTTTACAAAGATCAAAATATCCTAGATCTATTTATAAAAATATATTATTGTTTTGTTTTGTTTGCAATCATGCCTTAACTAGAGGTCCTCAAATGAGGTTGTGTGCATGGTGACTGATTCACAATTTTTTTATTAGTAGAGTATAAGTTATTGATTTCAAAATGATTTTCATCATTGGAAATTAATTAAAATTACAAAAATGATTTTTTTGTTTCGTTTGTGACCACACCTTAATAGTGGGGACCCTCATTGTTCACCCAAAATGTCTTCCACAAGGCAATTTGCATGATGGTCATTTCCAAATTTTTGGATTAGTAAGTAGAGCAAAAATTATTGAACTTAGAATGAATTTTCTCATTGAAAATTACAAAAATAAAAATTTCAACATGAATCAATGTACTTTCACCATATTGGGCATTGTCTTTAGGAAAATATTAAACAGGCCAAAGGAAATGAATGCAGTCAGTACAAAGGTACTGCTACTATTTTTTCCTCCAGTCTGCCCATTTGCCCCATCCAGGCTTTTCTCAAGTGACACCCAGGCATGTTTTGCACGCATAACCTCATATAATATTGCATGTTTTGCACTTGTAACCTCACATAACATGCCAAGTAATATGTTACATACCCCTTTATACCCCTAGTGTGTTCATAACATGCATAACATGGATTCAAAACATGCTTAGGCATGACAAGGTGAAAATAAACAGGGCAAATGGGCAGACTGGAGGAAAAAATTGCAGTAGTACTTTTGTCTTTGGCCTTTCATATTACAAACCTTGACAGTTGGGCCAACGACACTTGGCTTCACACTTGAACGAATAATTTTTTTGTGAAAAAGTCATGCCTTTTAATGCCTTGAAGAGATTTTTTGGAAAGTATTATGCCTTCAAAGAGCCTTGAAGACAATCCCAATTGGACCAATGGTGTTGGCACAAGGATCCACTAGTTTAGGATGAAGAAGGTCAGACATGTGGACTATATGTGATCATTCCCATAAACAAGTTTATAAGCTTTAAGATCCTACTAAGCATGCCAAGTAGACATTTTGATTCAAATGCACCAATGTAGGTTCACATGTGATTCAAAAAACTTATCTTTAGAAACAAGCTAGAATCATATAATATCTCATCAACACCTTCACTTTGACACAAACAAGTACACAGTAGGAAAACTCAGAGAATTGAAAATTTCAAAGGTGGTTAGTAAGGTTTAGTCTGACATGCAGTTCCATCGATGTGAAGTGTGAACTACTACTTTTGGACGTCTCTTTCTTTTTCACTTTTCTGATGTCAAGTGAATGGCGACTTCCATAACATGATGGAACAACTTGTATCCAGTGTTTTTTCTCAAATTTGTGATGAGGGTGGGTTGGCTATGATCCATCCATGAGTCTACGACTCAGCCAAATTTGGCTATAGGTCAGAGATGAAGTAGAAAAGTTTACTTGAATCATGCACTATTTTGGTGACATGCTATGTACAACCTATTGTATAAATATGGTGCCTTCAAGTTTTTCTCTTCATAATGTGGTGAAAGTGGACCATTTGTTTTTGAAAAAAAAGGCCTTTGTACTTGCTGCAAGGGCCTTTTTCTTGTTGCCCGGTTGTGAAATTTTTCCAAAATAAAATAAAATCACTGCTTGTATTGTGTAAAAGTAAATAAATTCCCACATTGTATTTTGAGTGCCTAAGTTAAAATCTGGGAAATTTCAAATTTTTCTCAAAAAAAAATTCAAAAAATCAATGGAAAACTGGATCATCAAATTTTTATGTTTTTCTTCCCTGCATTGAAAATACAGGTTTAATTAATTTTGAATTACCAATTTCAGACATGACAAATTTTTAAAAAAAAATACCAACCTGTATTTTCTTCAATATTCTGACATTGCATCAGTAATGTTGTGAGCATCCCAAGAGGGATTTACCAGTAAATGGTGACAGGTTTCTGGAACCTGTAAACGATGCCACCAAACCAAAATCTGAATATACTCAATTGAGATGTGGTGGATTTTTTAAAAATTTTAATTGTTTTGTGAAACTTGATGAAAATTTCCCCAAAAGACATGAATAATGAGACAGAAATATGTTTATTTTTCTCAATTGTGAGAAATTTCTCACATGTAAAACAAGGGGTGTGTCACGCTGTGGCCTTGCCATTTACATTAAAAAGCATCTCAAGGCAAAGGAAGAATTATGGAAACTCAAATATTTTACCATGCAAAAATATAATCTTCAAAAAATCCTCTGAAAGAAACCAAAATCCTGCAAGACGTTAGAACTCTATAACTAATCTCAAGTTTCAACACAAGCCAAAATATCATCTTGAAAAATTCCTCGTATCAAAATGGACCTATTACCTAGGGGCCAAAATCCCTTAAGCTAATATACTCTATAATGAATCTAAACACAAAATCCTTGCCTTGGTAGGCAAGGCCAATAAAAGGAAGGCGTCAACCTCAGTTACAAATTGCAAACAAAAAGTCTGCCAACTGCTGAATTCACTCTAATATCCAACTGTAACTGGTATGAGTTCCCTATTGTACTGAGTCAGCACTGCATTAATGTGAGCGAGCGTTATATAGAGTGGGTGTCTGTTACCCACCCAGAACCAGTTCCCCAGTTATAGTACCGACTGATCTGCTTGATCAGGGACGTTACTAGTTAGAGGTCTTCAGTCCCTGTTGCAATGTGATCAGATCAGAGCTGCCGGCCCGGGACTAGCTAAAAACACTTATATTTTTTCTGAGGAAAAAAAAAACTCCTAATTACATTAAAAACGTGTACACAGATCTCTAATAACGTACTAGATATTTCATTTCTGACTATAAATCAATTTCGGTCTCTCGCGGACCTGATCTATCAAGATCATTCTCAGAAAGAACCCTTGCTAGCACACATTGAGCTGACTAGGTCAATTTGATTGCTGATGGAAAATAAATTAGAACTCGACCCCGACTAATTAGCTGATTCTTAATCTCCCTCCATAATCAACAGAAATATGAATTAGCATAGTGATGAGAACTCTAGTGATGATGCAGATATTTGATTTGGAACAGGAGGTGCAGTTGATATGCACTAAAGCTTCTTCACGTGAGAATTGTAGCTCAATATTTACCAGCTCTACTAGACAGGAGAATTCTAGGTCAATTACCAGACGCTAGACATGAGAATTTTTAGGTCAATTACCAGCTACTTATAGATAGGAACAGATATATTATTAATGCAGTTCAAGTATCCAGCTGGTTTAAGCAACAATATGTTTACAGTGGCCTGATTTAAAGATTAGCAATTTTGAATCAGTTGGGTAGTTCATGCTTTATGATTATTGCAGAGTCTAGATGATTTTATGCTTGCTTTGCGTGTACTCCACAAAAATAAATTATGATTTGATATCGATTTGGAACTCGACCAGATCTTCTGTATGTTAGGAAAATATGCTTTACTTTTTGTTCACAAAATACCGCCTGATCTGGCATATCCGAGGAACATTCACTGCATGCCGGCAACGCTGTTGAAAAGCATACTCATGGTGGCGACCAGCAGCTCATGATGCAGCTATCCATCCATCCATGACCAGTTTCACAGTACTTACGACAATGTTGTCGAGCGGATTAATGGATCGCAGGCCAATATAAAATTGGTTCAAAAATCTCTGAAGAATCTCACACTGCATCAAGTTGTCGTGCAGCTTGCCTTTCAAATAAAAGCCTGGAAAGAATTAGTCGAGCTTCAGCAGCAGCTGCTGGGGTGACCCCCGCTAGCTAGACATGTCTAGCTGTTGTCCTACTGGTTGGAAACTGCTTCCTTCCTGGGACATGTTATAAATGTAAGCAAAACTTCATTTTAAGTTTCACTGCAAATTACGCACTGTAAGAGCAACTCCACCGGTCCACTGAGTAGCAAATTTTGGATGAAGAAAATTGAAAACATGCTGGATTGGCGCCCAGCATTTTTGCACAGGATTATGGGGCTGGCAAAAGGCACAGCGAAGATGGTTTGATTGGTCCAGGTGGGTTGCTATTAATAATCCTCTACATTTTATAGGACTAGTTTCGGTTTTATGGGTGGGGTTGAGAAAAATAAATAAGTAATCTTGGAAGTGAGAAATGTTGTTGCAGGGCTACATACTGAGCATGGGTGGAGCCTCACTAATAATTTTAATCCACTAGAGCATTCATACCGACTTCTGCTCACTATTCTTCTGGCAACATACAACCTGGACCAACATATATAATCAGGCGGCACTAGTGTCCTGTACTCGTAAGATCAGCATCCACGGTGTAAGCTAGTGGCTACACATGAAGTGCGAAAGGACGTGGTACGCACCTGTCTTTGATGGACACGGGGCTATATGTAGGAGAAGGGCAACATGCAGGAAGATTTGATCCACCGATTTGCAGTAGAGATCACGTCAACTGATCATAATCTATAGAATATTAGAGCATCTCAAGCGGTGCTCATTATGTGATGTTACAAAAGTATTTCTCAAATCCAAGTTTGGTTATTCACTTTTTCCCAACCCCACCCATAAAACTAAAATTGGGACTGCATTTGTAGGTGCCAAGTGGGAGACTATTATTACCATTAAGCCACCTAGACCAATCGAACTATGTAGCCAATCAACAGAAGGTGTTACGCTTTGCTGTGCCTTTTACCAGCCTCAGCATCCTATGCAAAAATGCTGGGTCAAAACCATCGAGCCAAACCGGCATGTTGTGACTTTTCTTCATCCAATTTTCCTTTGCAGGGCCACGTACTGAGCACAGGTGGAACTCTAGCTGGTAACAAAACATGGTGTGCCAATACAATTATAAGCGCTCGGCATAATTACTCATAGATTGGATCCTGTACAACAAGAAAGTGTGTGGTGTGGAAGTGATCACATGCAGCCGAGGATCAGTAGTTACTCATGAGCTCTATGTAATAATGACGACAAAAGTAAGCCACTGCAGGGGAAAAGTACCGCACTCTTTTGAGGAAAAAGCGGTCCCAGGTGAAGAAGGGTGATACAAAGTTTCCCCCTAGTTCACCACTAGACTCTAGAGTGGTAAATTTATATGTGTACCCGCTGGCGCTGTTTGATGTCTACCTAGGTCATCCATCGGTACTACGGTGACTCACAAGACTCTTGCTTGTGTGAAGAAGCTTGAAGAAGTTGGAATATTTCAAAGAGAGTTTGGTAATTTACAAGTATAAAACTCTAGTGTTGTCTCCCACTCACAATCCCGCAGCTAGTTAATTCCTTTGTGCATTCTTGTGCTGCTTGCAGTGCGGCTATCTTGTCTGATCTTTTCTTGCTCGTCTTTGGGTCTTGATCCCGCCTTGCATCAAGGTCCTGGATCAAGACCCTAATAGCTGCTCCAGCACCCCTGATAACCTAGAAACTGCTTGCTGTGATCTCATATGCATCAGGCTAATGATACTTCTATTGAAGCCCACAGCTACGGGCAAACATGCCTCGACGTCATCCTTCTCATTCCATGGCTCCCTGCTCTGTTCAAGTCGTCGTGCTAGAAAAGCTTGAGTATGGCGCATGCTCTAGGTTTGATGAAGGTCATGAAATTGAGGCTTGTGATCAGGTTCGATATCCGCGTCTGCCAAATGCTCAAAACTATCTACTCTTATATCGAATATTAGTCAAGCTCTTGATCTCGATTTCTGTATCTTCAACCCATCAAGAGTGTCTTTAGTGTGAAAGACAAGGTTCTTTTCAGAAGCATATAAGCTCTTGAACCCGATCAGTGGCTGGTATTGAGATTGGTAGAAGAAATCTTACTTTCTTTGCCTGGTTGCGGTCAACAGGATGCCAAGAAGTTTCTAATCCAAGTCTGATCAGTTGCACTTGCAGGGACGCACGTTTGGTTGCAGGAGACGGATGTTGTCGAGACTCTCAATGGCGGAGGTTCCAGCTGCTGGACGACGTTTTTCTACTTCTGGTGACGGTAATACCATAATAATGAGTTCGCTTGTTATAGAGCTTGACAATCAGCTACTGGGCTTGAAGATTTTACAAACTTGGAAGAAAGTTTGGCCGGTCCAGTTCGGACAGTATGTATGTTGGATCCGGAACACATGACGACGTCGTGGTGATTGAAATCTAGTTGATGCCTACCATGATGTGTTTAGTTAACTGCAGATCAAAAGTATATGTAGATTTATAAAGGTATCGTGATCAGGCCTAAGACTGATCATTTTCCTGATCTTTTGCTTGAGATGATACGGCCATCAAAAGTCATCTGTTTTGATTGGAACCTTCATGAGTAAATTGCCGCAATAGCTGTCTGTAGAGCATCAGATTAAGGTTGCTTGTTTCCATTGAGAAGTGGCGAGCCCTAGTAATTACAGCACGGCTTTTGATGGCAACAAGATGGAAGCTCCCACTTGTCAAGTCCAAATGTAAGGATCTGCTGCCCGGGTCCTGATCTAAGTGTAGTAGTGTCATACATATGTCCATTCTGATAATATATATACTTGTTTTCTGGTTGAAATAACGACTTCTTGCTTTATACTACTCCACATTGAGAGCTTTTTCATCTGGTTATAAACCAGTTATAGTTTCTTACTCTATGCTGCAGCTGGACAAGATTAGAGCAAAAAAACGTTTCACATGCTTATGCTATAAAGATATGTAAATCAACAAGCCACATATATTCATGATGCGATCTATTCTGGTCTCGTTTGAAAACATATGCAATTACGCTTCAAGTAGCAATTGATGATGTCGAAAGTCGAACCCTTCTCAGGTCAGGGGTCTCTTCACTTCAAATCAGCTTCTGCAGTCTGGAAGCCCTTCCTCATGCTAAGAGTGATCAGATGTGCAAACCCTAGACAGTTTTCTGAATAAAGGTTGATTGATCAGGTGCAAACTGCTTATAACCGTAGTCTCTTCGACTGCATTATTTACTCAATACTAAGTAGACCCAATTATTCATGATCCAAATATCACTCGAGTATATATAATAACCACGGTTGATCACTACTGTATTCGGTCTGTGATAGAGTAGTAAACGCATAAATTCAGTCAAAGAATCTGATCACTGCAGGTTCCATCGACCACCGGCCTGCACATGAGCAGTTGAATCTGTTTGAATTGCAAGTGAATTAATTCTCAGGACGACATGAACTCTGAGGACTACGCGTGCTCCTTTATATATATTATTCACCACAGCTCTAGTGTTTTCGGCTCGAGAATTTCTGTGATGGGTTTCTGCTTTTAATCGCTAAAGATTACACAAGTTATAACTACTGTCAATTAGTTGCAGGAGAGTGTGGGTGATGATAAACTGATCTGGCCTTATAATATCACCAAAGCTCTTAACAACTGAATTAGGTTAAGTTCCTAAAAAGTCCAGAGAAGTTATAGCCGGGGTTATTATAGGTGATCCATCTGCAAGGCTACGTCTGGTCCTGCAAGACTGCATCTGGTAGTGCTGCAACTTAGTCATCAAGACGGACGCCAAGAAGCTTCAGCTAGCCTTTAATTCTTGCTTTGTGTACTCAGATATTGTTAGTAGGCATCCACAGTGTAAGACCTCGATGAGCAATATGACTAAGATATGTGTGCTTTTTGTCATGTAGAGGTTTTTGCTAAATGTATGGAGAAGTTACAGAATTCGAATTGCTCGTAAGCCGGTCTAGTGATGTGAAGTATAGGTGCATACACAGAGTTAGAAATTCGACTGGGATGTGCCAGACTCATCTGACCCGCTATACTTGAGTGTGGAGTACTGTAGACCCACTGCAGAACCTTGTACAGGCAATAGAGGACTCGCGTGTGCAGGACCTTTCATGTCCATGTGGGTATCGAGCTCTCCAATGATACCATGACATGCACCGTATGTACAGCCATTCTTCGACCAAAAACACCTGCAACGAGACACAAAGCCTCAGTTGGACAATATCGATTCAAAGCATTTGTGGGCTCCAGTACTTACATCTTGGTGATCACTTCTGTCGATCATCAGGCACTTAGGTTGTGAACAAAACTTCACTCTGTTTCACTCTTATAGTGACATTGATGAGCATTGGCAGTGTGTAATTTGGGGCTCCCATATTGTAATTCACCCACCACAGGTTGCAGCACAGCTACATCCTCTTAATCCCTAACATATACAGCAAACCCGTGTGAGAAGCTGCAATGGCGCCCCTAAGTTCCTTAGGCTCCCCCTGATCAGCACATGCAGCTGGTCTACTCAGAATCTTCTCTTACAGATCACATATTGACATGTCTAGAAAATACCATCACTGGAATTAATTATCCACAGCTGCAGCAGCTTCTAGCTATCTCGGATAATATCTCATGGCTTGACGTTCAAACCAGCTAACAGTTGAAAATAGGAAAAGTTCAATGAAGTTCTGAAATGGAAGTCACAGTTCACAAAGTAATTACACTGCTCAAACCACCCAGCTGGTTGAACCATACTTTCACCTGGAGAAGATTCAGGACTCAAAAATGTGGGATCAAATGAAAACTAGATCTTTGAGCTCTGTCTAGTCTCTCCCTTACAGGCAAGCTGAGCCAGTTCAAAGTTGCATCCAGTTGCTGCAAAGAGGCCAGCTGCAGTCATAGTGTTTGATGGGTATAAACCAAGTCACTATATTCCTTAACCAGTAGTTTACACATGAATCTTAGTTTGTGCACTGTGCTGTGACTCAAAAAGAAAAACCTTTTATTCGTGAGCCTTTGTGAGTGAAGATCAATTTGATTTGTAATGTTTTCTTGATTTGTTCAATGGAGAATCATAGACATGAAGAACTGAGAATTTTGAGAATTGAGTAAGGTACACTACCAGTAACATCAACATGCCACTAACTTAGACAACTGAAATTTATTATCCAGGCAAAAATTGTTGGAACTTGGATCATGTTTCATTTTTTGTACGTGATAGATATAGATTACAAGTTGATAGTTCCAAAAAAGTATGTAATTTGTTTTACATTTAAGATTGTGGTATCATTGTCCATAGAAGACAAATCCCATTTTGAATTGGTCAAGGAACTGCCATGCCAAAAAAGATCAAAAAAGTACCTTTTAGAGCTCTGCATTTTCCCCCCCCTATCTCTTGCTCTCTTTTGAGCTCTTTTCTGTTGCTTTGTTGTAATGTGTACTGCAAAGCAATAGTGCAATCAGCAGATTTATCCAAGTCTGGCTAGGTATTAACGAAGTATGATTTAGGAGAACTTTATACAAACTTAAATATTCTTTTGCATTTAAGTTTGAACCACACATAGAAATGTGGCGATTTTTAATGATTTTTTGAGTTTTTTTTTCGAATTTTCGCGATTTTATTCAAATTATCATTGAAGTTTTTTTTCAAATTCCAAAATTTTGAAATCAGTGTGCAAAAATTCTCTCTAAAGAAAAATTGACTGGTTCTAAAAACTACCTATACAAACACCGCAAATTTTGATTAAAAAATGTTACTTACAGGGAATCACAATTGGTCTCCAGATCTTGTAAACACTGTGAGCGTGATGCAAATACACTCAAAGGAGCCAAGTTCAAGAAAAGTTTATCAAAAAATTGGGAATTTTTTTCTCAATCTTTTTCAAATTTTCATACAAATTTTTTTTAAATGACATTTTTTATAATTTATATTAAAAATACATATAGTTATCTTAATGTGTCATAATCTTTTTATGTTAGTTGTTGTTGAATAAATATAATTTTTCTAATGCGTAAATTTTGTTATATTTTACATTTTATTTTGGAACATTATCATGCTTTCAAATCATATTAAATATGTTAATTACTATAAGTTTTAGATTTTTATATCATGCATTACAACTTTGTTTTATATGTCATATACATTACACCATTTACATGTAAGAAATGATTTTATTTTTTTTGAAATTCAAAAAATATTTTGAATTAATTTTTTTAAAAACTTGATAATTTTTAAATTATGAATTTATTCAATTTTTATATTGTGAGCAGGGTTTTCAAAATTGACATGATTCAAAATTAACATGATGTGCTCAAATTGTGCCTGTTGTCACATTGGCATTTGTCTGAATGTGTTGGTTTTGTTTGTCACAACAAATATTCACCATTTTTTTTTCACAACTATAGATTTTTGGTCAAATTGATTTTTGCAATCGAAAATTTTCAATCATCGAATATTTTTATGACTGAACTGGGCAATAAAAAATTTCAATCATTAATTGATCAAAAGTTTCAATTGCTAACTTTGAGTTGTCATAGTGAGCAATTGAAAAAAAATTGATGACCAAATTGAGTGATTTAGATTTTTTTCTGTCCCTATTCATAAAATTTGGTTGATGCTCTAAGGTAAATTTATTAGGCCAAATAAGGATTAACCCCTAAACCAGTACAAAAACCGCCCAGCTTGGTCAATCCATCATCTTACTCTATTTCCTGAATTTTATGGACTTATGAAGGTAATCAGGTAAGCGACGTTAACCTCTCTACTGCTCTCAGTGTTTTCTTAGGAATTTGTTATGCAGTCTAAGTGAGGATCATGCAGAGGAAGATGAAAAAAATTGGTGATCATCCAGGTAGCAGGATTTAGCCAAATTTGGCTATAAATCAATTATGAAATACAAATATTTAATCAACTTTCCATAGTTATGGCTACACACTGAAAACCAATATACAAATCTAGTGTTTTGCACTATTTCTTTCTCATAATTTCTGACAATTCAAACCTTCCAAAATAATTTCATTCTTAATTCTTTACTTTTAACTTTGCCTATTGGTCACAGAAAAATTCCAATAATAGAGAAGGCTGATACTCATGAATGTAAGCAGATGTTAGTAATTATACTTGAAAAACTCCGAAGAAAGTAGAATTATCCAAAGTCACCTTGTCTTTGGCCCATAGTTTGACTGTTTAAATTAATGGCAAGGCAAGTTCTAGAAGTTGGGTAGGTTCAGGTGTAGGTTATAGGTCAAATTGTAAGGTCTTTTGACCAAAGATTTCAAGTTTTGTTAGAACCACAATTGGAATCTAATTGAACAATAATTTGGTCTTTTTTCAAAATTGAAAGAACTTAAATCAGGTGTTGTCACCATTTTAAATAGATTCAAGTTCTTTGATATAGATTCATGATATTTAAAATAAATTACTGATTTTGATGGGGTGTAAATAATTAATATTATAATCTTTGTTTTGAATTGTGTGCATTAATTAATATTACACAAATAAGATAAATTATTTAATTGAATGTAATGGAAACTTAAATTAGGTTGACTATAATTATTTATGAAAATGATTGAGATCAAAAGTTTTTAAAATTGAAAGAATTCATTTCAAAACTGAACTGGAGATTACATCAAATTTTTTTTTAAATGTTAGAACTAGGACGAATGTTAATAGGTTCAAGGTACTGGTGAAGTTCTTTGGCCAAGTTAAAGTTAAGTTTTAGAATGCTTGAACCAAAGATTCACAATTTTATTAAAATTGAAATTGGTTGAAAATTGTGTGGATCTATAACTTAATGTCATTAGATTATTACCTATGTAATTATTTAATAGTTAAGTTTGGTGATTTACTTATTAATTAGATTTCATAGTTTAATTATGATTTGGTCATAGTTTCAATTAGTGTGCATTGATTTTCATATGATAATTCATGTGAAAAGTTTTTGGCACATTAGTGTGCATTGATTTTCACATGATAATTCATGTGAAAAGTTTTTGGGACATTAGTGTGCATTGACTTTCACATGATAATTCATGTGAAAAGTTTTTGCCACTTTATTATGCATGTGAAATCACATATGAAACCATGGGGAAACATGTGATGTGTACACTTTAAGAAATTTTTTATTTAATTTTTTTTATTAATATATAAGTGGGTGTTTGTGACCTTTGAAAAGATTTTCATTTGATAAAAATAAATTGTTGTATGAGTGTAAAATTTCATAGAATAGAATTGTGAAGATAATTGAAATTTTAGTTTTGAAATGTTTTGGTATAATTTATGAAAAGTCCATTGTAGGAAAATGGTGTGGCATATTAGTTACACATAGACAGTAGAAAGGTGAGAAAATATTTATGTAAACAAAAACATAAATTTCCATAACCATGTAATAAACATACATAATTTCGATTTTAAACCCACTTGTGATTTACGTCTGTTAATTTTGTAACTAGGACTCAAGTCTATGTTCTTTGTGTTATAGAAATTAATTTTATTGTTGAAAATTTGGTGGGAAAGAATAAATTATTTATTTTGTTTTAGAACATGAAATGCAAGGTGATTTATTTATCTTTGAATCATGGATAGAAATGATAACATGGGTGGAGGAAGAAATTAAACTTGTGGCAATGGAAATTACGAAGGCAAGCTAAATCAAATTTTGAGCACAATTGAACACATAAAGCAACATCATAAAGACCATAAATATGAGTCATTCCATTTGACCCAAAATTTGCTTTTAGATCTTACATGTAATCCTAGGCACAAACTAAAGTTGGATTTATGGGAATTTGAAAAGTTTTGCAAAGAAAAGCTATAGTTAAGAAAGGAAAAGAAAATGACATGTGTTAAGCCATATGAAATAATATAAATAAAAAGTCTATAAAGAATAATAGGTGTTCATGAATAAGTTCTGTTTGTTAGACCTAGTTGAAACCTTGAGACTTTTTAATTTCTGATGTAAAAAATGTTATAAGTTTTTGAAAGGAAATTATATGTTTTATTTTTAGGTTTAATTTTTTAAATAAAACACTAATGTCAATGTTAGAAAAAGCTTTTGATTCCCCTAATACATAGTTTCTAGAAAATAGGCCACAAACCCCATCACTAACATTAAAAATTATTGGGCCAAATTCACCTGTTGAAAGATTTCTTGAGAGACCTAATGAAAAGCTTAGAATTGTACGTGAACTAAGTGTGTTAATGTCACAACTACATAAATGATGAAAAAAACATGGACCTCAACTTAACCTTGAATTTGTGAAGCAACACCAAAAGGTGATCACATTATAATAACATTTATTCATCTAGCTTAAGGAGAAAGATACAACTTAAGATTATGCCAGAACCAATAATTTACATGTCATGTGAAATGGAGGTGTTATTAATACTCATGATCTTATAAATGTTGTATTTTAATCCAAACATTTAAAGAGGATAATTGCAAGGTTGGAGATGTCTGGTCCTTTTAAAGAATTGCACCAAGAAAATAGAAAAAAATTTATTACAATTGCAATTCAGGCCATTAGGGGTTTTCTGATTCATGAAAAGAGACCGTGAAACTAAGTGATTATTGGTTAAAAGTATGTCATGCCCATATGCATGGCTTCATACATGACGATCGGTTATAAGCATGCCAATCATGCATTTTAAGGTTAATGTACGTTTTTAGGGTTAATGTACATTTTTAGGTTACTGTACATTATTAGGTATTTTAGGGTTATGGCTTGTTTAAGGTTTCAGCTTGTTGGCAGCTGTATAAAAGGCCAAGCTCTTCCCTTCTCTTGTTAGTTTTTCTAAAATTCCTTTGTCAGGGAGAGTTTCTTCCATAGTCAAACTGGATTTTCAGATGTTCACAACGGCTATTGCATGGCCATCATTTACATACACTACATTTTCTTTCCTTCTTTTCAATTTAATTGTAGAAAAAAAACTCCTCTTTATCATTTAATGTTGAAAGCATCAAATTTTTCTTAGCTTTGAATTTTTTACATTTCTTTTGCTTGCTAGTTTCTATAATCTTGAGTTGCTGCTACTTCTTTTTCTTTTTCTACTCTTGTACTACAACTACAACTACAACAGGAACAACAACAACCATAACTAGCAACAACGTAAACAAGGGAAAAAGGACACCGGAAACAAGCTACAAGCTTTGAAGTTTTGAACTTCGGAGCTTTGGAAAAAGGAAGGAACGAGTAGTTCCAAAGCTTGTTTTACTGTCAGCTTTAGGTATTGGGAGCACGCACACACACACAAAAAAGGTTGGATTATAGTACAAGATCTCCACTAGGTGATGTAACCCCACATACATTTCCTTTCCTTGTACATGGGTTTTGAGGTTAGCATTTGGGCTGTGCACTCTTGTGTGTTTTTGAGCTTGCAATCATGTACTGAGTAGACCGTGTGGTAGCTCTGGAAGAAGAAAAAGAAGAAGAAAATAATAATAATTAAAAAAAAACATCAAGTAAAAGAAAAATAAAATAAAATTCATTTATGCACACCATCGCCGTAAAGCTCGCAGACGCAGATCGCATCACAATGCTGTCATTGGCGTAGTTCATTACAATCGTAGTTTGTTTCGTTCCACTATTCTATTTCGTTGCAATTCATTCCATTACGCCATTCCGTCCAATGTCCATCCCCATTTTGTCCGACGTTCGTCCTTGTTCCATTCAACGTTTGTTGTCGTTCTGTCCAACATCCGTTCCCATTTCGTTTGACGTTTGTTCTCATTTCGTTCGACATCCACTCCCATTTTCGTTCCATCTGACGTCCATCACCGGTCGTCAGTCTAGTTCCATTCGTCCAACCCCTTCTATCCACCAACATCCGTCCATAGATGTCCATTCACTGATGTCTGTCCATCGCCATTCATTCGTGTCGACGGACTATATTCTTTAAATTGTTCGTTTTGTTAGAACTTTGTAGTTAGTGCTCTTCATTGCTACAAAATTTTGGGGCATGGGACAACACCATGTCCTTGGATGATGAGAGCACTACCATTTAGCCAGAGCCAAGGTATCAACTACAAAATAACACACAATCATTTGAGTTGATTTCTTTGAGCTCATAATCTTCACAATGGTACCATCAATCATCTACAACACCATCGTCACCTAGTACAACTCCTACTAAGAATTCAGGTTTAGGTTACACTACATCAACAATACATTAGAGTCCATTTGGAGGGGTTAATCAATGGGGTATGCCTCTTGCTGCACCAGCTTTCACACCATCACTATATATTCCATTGCAAGTTGCTACTTCTACACCCATATACACCATGGAAGTAAGTAATTCTTCTAGGAAAATTGAAAAGTTTAGCGGAAGGCCAAGTACCATTTCTTTGAGGGAGTTCAAAACAACTTTTTCAACTATGGTTTGTGAAGTAGAGCTCAAGTATGGTGTAAATTACACCGAGGCATTCGCATTCAAACAACTAGTTCGTTATGTGCACTATGAGGCATTGGATGTTTACGAACAACATTTTCCGAAAATTTTAGGCGTCACCCAAATCCCCAATCCAACTTATGCCACCACCATCACCACCGCCTCTCAAGCTGGATAGTAAGTTGACATTGCACATAATGGGATTGTGCCCAATAATCCAAATCTGATACCTACTTTAGTAAACCTTTCTCTTCAACAACTCATTGCTGCTACCGCAAACATTCCTTCCACCATTGATGCACCAACTTTTACTAATCGAGTGGGGGTATTCTTTCGAGTTCTTGAGCTAGAATTTCTGGTTAAAAGTTTTGAAAAAGTTTTATAGCTTGGCAGAAAGATGAAACCTTCAAGATGCTCTATAGGAGGTTTCTCAAGCTTAAAAAGGATACTCAAAGCATCACAAACTTAAAAGCTGCCCATCGGTATTTTCGTTCTTTAGAAGATACTCCAACACTCCATGCACAGGTTTTGCAACGAGTTTTTACAAAATTTGGAAACTTGTACACTTCGTTAGATGTGTATAACATTCTTAAAAAGTTGGAACTAGCTCATGCACATTATGAGGCTAGTACTATGAAGCCTCCATCACATTCAAGGCCTTAGCTTGCACCAACTACACTAACCAGATCATCACATTCTTCTTCAAAGGCTAAAACGGTGCACTCAACTACACCTATCCTACCTTCTTACAACTATGGTGGCAATCCTGCCCAGAAAGTTACTAAGTGCAACATTCCTTTTGAGGATCTTTTTTGTGATTATTGTGGGAAAGAAGGACATTAGGAAGCTGTTTATTTTGCTAAGTTCTCGAAATGGAAACAACTCCAATTACCACGGCAAAATCTACCAACATCTTTTGTTGCCCCTCAACCAAAAACCAAGGCACCTCAGCTTTCCACTCAGGCTTTCCCCACCAAAGGTAATTCTAATAAAAATGTTAAGAAAGAGCACAATGTTGATAAGAGGGAGGTGCTTCAAGCCCATGTTGCTCAAGTTCAAACTCTACAAAATGAACTTGAATCATTTAAGGCCCAACTTGATAATTTTAAAGGCAAGTCTTTCCAACTAGTTAGTCATGCCCAACCTATACAGGGTTTAAGATCATGGGAGGGACCTCCTAGGTCGTTCTATGGCCTCTCACATAATGCCATGGTTGGGGAGTATGTTCTTTCTAATGCACACAATTTTAGTTTCACACCAAAATTTGCCACTTCTTTTTGCCCTTCGTACTTCGCGACACAAGAGGCTAGTGTGGCACCCAAAGTTTCTACCACTAGACAGGTAATGCAAACTAATGGACTTGCATCTGGTTTAAGTCCTATTACTAAGGCTAAAGGGGCTCGAGCAATCATGCCACAATCTTTTCTTCCTCTTAACACGGAAAAACACATTTTGTTAGCGAGCGGGGAGGAAACTATTACACCACAAGCTGCTAGGGCATCAAATTCTTGTGTCCAAAGAATACCTATACATTAGGAAAACACACAATTTTCCACTAATCAACTTTTGGAGTGTTAATTTCAAATGCGTGAAGTGGCACAAAAGCTTACACCATTATTTAATTTTCAAGATTTGAAATTAAGCACCAGGGACATAATTGCACTATTAAAGGATACCCTAAACATTACATCAAGTCCTCTACCAATCTCTGATCCACATGCTATAAGGGTCCTATCCAACACCTTGGAGAGACATTCGATTGGTTCACGTGTTATAGATGGGGTTCATAATTTGGTCATTAGTTCTAGCATGGCTAAACTAGTGGGCTCTTCTATTTTTATTCTACATTCACATATTAGAAGGGAATTAAGAATGCCTCACTTGTGGATTTGTTACATAGCAAAGGCGTTATGGATAGGCATTCTCTCCACAAAGTCTTTGACTCATTTTCCAAAGGTGGTGCCTAGTGAGAAAACTTCCATTGCCACTAGAGTTGCCATTGTCAACAAATACTGAGTCAATAATCCAAGTGGGAGGACATACACTCAGAGTGATACTTCTTGATACAAGTGCCCAACTAGTGATCCTTGGAATTCAATTCGCCAACAAGATGGGCATGCTAAACTCCAAACTACAGAAATCTATGTGGCAAATTCTCACCGCTAATGGGAGTGGAAAGGAAGTACTTGGGGAGAGCTCAGATTTTATTACATTTAACTTCAATGAAGGTATAGATCAGGAGCTTTACCTATTGGTCAAATTTTTACTCACACATGCCACCAGTTACGATGTGTTCATTAGGCAAGAGGCCTGTTTCCACCAGGTTTCATAATTGACAATTCATTCGAACATGCGTACTACCAAATGGATTGAGAGACTAATGGCCACCACCTAGGATACATACCCCTTGATTTACATGGGAACCATAGTCCTATGCTTCACCATTGTATGCTCAAGGAAACACACATTATTTCCTACATCTAACAAGTTAGCCACGAATGGATAGAAGGAGATGAAAGGAGATAGCTTATGCCCAAGCTACTGATAGCTTAAGGGTGGTTACTACTAACATTCAACACGGACCAGAGGTTTTACAAAGGTTCAAAGTAGCCCACGAGCCCTTGGTCAAAGCTTAATCTAGTTTTGAGAACATGGAGAACCATGGTGAACCGATCATAGTTATGACATTCTTGGTGCGAGAATGTTATGGAAGCCCAAAGAAGCAAGAATTTTAAAGAATTTAAAAAAAATTTATAGATCAACCAGTGTAATTTGGTAAACATTCGCGGGTAAAG
>Ga0116231_10003123_pt1 | contig 34622 bp, 28 predicted proteins | sample S1TSphgellanicum_2_FD_89695 | JGI IMG/M metagenome (GOLD analysis project Ga0116231, IMG submission 89695) | Host-associated microbial communities from peat moss isolated from Minnesota, USA - S1T2_Fd - Sphagnum magellanicum MG | ecosystem: Host-associated > Plants > Peat moss > Unclassified...
AAAACTTTAGAATTTGCATAACAACATTTTGGAACTCAAAGTTCACTTTGAGTCAAAATTAATCTTGATCCAATGGTTAGATGAAGAGGATTGAATAAAATAAATGTACACACAATATATAACTTATAATTTTTTAACGGCCATAGGGCCTCATGTTTGTGATTCATGAAACATTACCAAACAAAAGGAAATTGAAAAAATAATGCAATGCCCATCTATAAAATCTCCTTCTCTTTGATATGGTAGTGTTTTTTTTTCCTAAAAGGAAGATATTATTATGCATTCATTATTTTTAAAATGACAAAAAAACACATTTTTTGAATGGAATTTCATCAAAAAGTTTTAATTTAAAAACTTTTTCTAGATTTAATTTATGTAGATCAATATCATACACCATAAAAAAATTCACCCAAGAATTCCATCAACAACCCTACCTTTTAAGTACATATTCAAAATTTCAAACTTAGTGCCAAATATTATTTAGCCACAAATATATTCAATACATTCAAATTCTTCAATGTTTGTTGGAATTTTCAAAGTAATTGATTAGATTAATTATAAAGCTAATCAAATATACTTTAAACAAGTAAAAATAATCCAAGATGTGATGTCCATACATTACCAAAAATTTTAATTGCAAAAAACTTATATTTGTGACTACAATTTTTGGGGGGCTTAGTGTGCTTAGTTGCATCTTTTTTGAACAAACATGATTGTATGTTGTTATGTTGCCTTAAAACTTCATATTGGGCAAAGAATAGAATCTCACTACCATGTTCTTTATAACAATTACAAGAAGTTTAGGTCATACCTTTCTTTTTGTCCTAGTTATAAAGAACATGGTTCTAAATTTCTCTTCTTTTGTGAACTAAACAATCATGGCAAAATTACCCCACGATAGTTTTGCATGTCCTATTCCATTTGTTGAACACTTCACCTCACATTACTAAACTTCCAATGTCATTGTGATGCTTATTAATTTTACTTTATGTCTAATCAACTCGAGTACTTCCTAGGCTTTCAATGTTAACCCATTTAATTTAATCCTTCTGATCAAGTTAAAAAAAACACATGCCTAAGTTATGGTTCTGACAACAATTTGCCCTTCGTATATTGATGGAATTGGTCAAAATATTCGAAGTCCATATTGCCAACCTTGTCATCTAATCATGACATTGTGTAGATCACATGTCCCATGATGTACACATTCATGTGTGTAATGTGGAAATGCCTTTAAAGGTACATATGCCTACCTGCACCTAACCAACACACATAAGATGATAACACAAATGACCCTTTGTTGACCTAGACCATATGATGTGCATCAACAAGTCATACCTTAAGAAAGGTTACATGTTTGGAACATACACCAAACCACATGTGTACATGGTAACATAGATCTTGTGCCCCACCTGAATTGTAATATCACTTTTTATCATCACCCTCCACTTCAAAATCATAGTCTCCTTAACCCATGTGCAATTTTGCATCCAAGCGTTCAACTTTTGTAGCAAGTACCTCGTCCCCACCGTCCCCATTGTTTGCTTGCCCAATATTGTGTTCATGCCCCATGTCCACCCCAAGATGCCCTTTGCCCCACCAATATCCATTCCTAACAATAATTCTTCAGTTTCAGCCACCACACGTTTGGCCTAAAGTTCCTTTTGCAACACCACTTGCCAATCACCACCACTAATTGTGTTTCGCACAAAAAACACCTACATTTCCATAAAGTTGGGTTTGGAACATTAACGTATAATTGATGTGCACATAATTAATTGAAAAGTTCCTATTAGCCACAACATGTAATTTAGTTGTATCCAACACTTTGTAATCAAAGAATTGTGAAACATGAAAAAATGCAACATTTTTTAGTCTAAAGTTAATGGTGCCCTTACTTGACTCACAATTGTAGGAAATACATATGGCTCAACCATTGAAAGGAGTTGGCATGCAAAGTTCACCGCCCAAAACCCATGCTCATCTCATCATATGGTAGCATTACCTCATGTGTTTGCTGGGATCCATGAACCTTTAAACAAAACCAATAGGAGGCCCAAGTAGTCCACAACAAGTATTTCCTTGAGGATGCCAACGTAATTCAAATTCGCCATTACCATGTTCTCATCTCTGGTTGAGCTACGACTTGCTTGCCTAAATATGCATGCCACCCCATAATCATATGTCAAATGCATTGGCCCCAATTCCATGTCCACACGGTAGTGATTTATGTACACCCACATGCTTTCATACACATGAGCATTACGGGTAGGGGGTTGTGACAATTGCACCATGTATGGATCTTATACAACTCCTACATCTAGTTGGCCTTTCACGTGAGCTTGTAGCCAAATGCTAAAAGATGGTACATCTTGTTGCAAATGAAGGGGATGAACAATGTCAATATAGCCTTGACGTCACCTTTGTGCATGCATCCTATATTCCGCTTATTGTTGTTCGTGGTGAGATCACAATTTTGTCCATTCCCTACACATATAAACTAGTGGTCAACAAAATCTTATTCACAAGCCACATGACTAGGTCATTCATTAACACTTTAGAAAAATGCCTACATGGACTTTTAATAGGTCCATGACTTCCCTTAGGCCCATTGGGTAGGCCTTACTAGGCTTCCAATATTGAACACATGTAAGCTTGCAATTGGGACCAATTAAATAAACATCTCCCTTCCATAGTACCATATTTCCCATTCGCATAGACCCTTAATTGCATAGTATAATACCACATGGCAATAAAACAAGCTTAAGATATTAGTCTAGACCAACTACCATTGAGGTCATATAATGCATTTTCATCAAAACCATGTTAAGTAGTAGTGATTGGATATACAGCCTTTAAAATTGATACATTAAATTATTTGAACCCATTTGGCAAATTCTTCTCCCATTCTTAGCACATATATAAAATGCAAGTTGTGTCACTTATTTGGTTGACGATTCACCTCACTTATAAGCATTTATAGGTTATACTAACACAATGCATTATTTAATGTCCACCAATACTAAGTGGATGTGCATGTGACCGCAATGTCTTATGGCCATTTAAGGTGGATGACATATATTACCTACATGTGTTCATTGGCCTTTACACTAATGACATCACAAGTGGGACCCTTTAACTTGCCCTATACATTGTTCATCAACCAATTGTGTATGTGTGTGTGTGTGTGTGTGTGTATAGTTATATGGCAAGGATGGTTGTGATTGAAACACATATTGAGCTACATATAAGGTAGATGTTGGATGAACTTCACATAAATCATTCAAGGTCAACTTCAATCTTTGACTCATAGTCTACTCGACCCAATTTTGCATCAAGCCATTCTACTTCTACCCATGGTATTTCCTCCTTGCCCTTTTCCATACTTGCTAGTTCAATATTGGCATCAGATCCCAACTCCACCCCCACATTATCCTCTTCACCATGATTAGCATGTAAGTTTAACAACAACTCTTGAGATAATTCAGCCATTACATGTTTGTTCTGTGGTTCTTTTTGTACCACAACTCACCAATCACCACCTTGAATTGTGTTTGGCACAAAAAAAACCTATAAACTCAATGTTAATCAATTTGTCATGTGTACATATTGATATTTGATACTGGCAACATTCACTCAACATGCAAAGTTGAATGATATTTATATATTTAACACAAATTTTATGTTCTATGGTGTGTGAGATGTGGAATTTCTTGAGCCTAAACTAAAGGTGCCCACATCATGATGTGTTCTTATTTGACTCACAATTGTAGGAAACATGTATGGCTCCACCATGGGAGGCGACTGATGTGCGCAATTGACCACCCAAAACCATGTTCATCTTGATGCATGGTAGCAACATTGCCTTTTATATTAGTTGGGATCCAAGAACATTTGAACAATACTAAATGGATGCCTGAATAATCCACAATCAATATCTTTTTAAGGACCCCAATAAAGACAAATTACCCTGCAATAAATTGTGATCTCGAGTTGAACTTCAACTAACTAGGTTGAATATGCAATGACGCGCTCCAAGTTCCTAATTAGACTCAAGATGGGCTTAGGTTACTTAAACAACGGAATTGTGAGGAACTCGGGGCACACTCCCAGCTCTCAGCATTAAAAGGGGTAGAGGGGCGTGCTAAAGCTTCAGGATGGGATTAGGAAGAGTGATAAGCTTTAGTTACTTACTCGAACCTGCATCAAACCAACCAACAAGTTGGTTAATTCACTTTCTAGGGCACCTTTAATGCTATGACAAGCCACGGGCGACTCTGGACTCACAAGACTCACCACGGCCCGGACTCGGGGGAAGCCACCACCTTCCCCCATATAGTATTCTCTGTGCCTCTCTGCGACACCTACATTTGAATGGCTTTTTGTCCCGGGACTCCCAAAGAGGAGTCTCGAAACTGTCCCGGTTTGGACTCCTGAGACTTTGTGAGGTCATAACTCTTTGCTCAAACCTTTGATTGGGATGAGGTCTAAAGAAAACTTGTAGCTCTCTTCAAGAGCTTTTCAACAGTGTATCGCACTCTACCTACACGCACTGGGGTCGGGTCAATTCCCGACTTTTTAGTGGTCAGGAGTCAAACTACTAGTTTGACTCCCGACCTTTCTTTTTGCCATAACGTGTGTTGCAAATGTCCAAATGGCTCATGCGAGCTCATTTTCGACATCTACACTTTGATACCTTTCCAATGATATAAAGAACACCTCAATGCAAGGTGTTTTGACCTTTGCCATTGAACTTTGAAGTTTTGGGAGTCCCGAAAGACTCCCAAGTCCCCATTTCGGGAGTGTGAGTTTCATCCTCACACTCTCTCAAAGTAGGGTTGCAACATGCAAACCACCCTAGAGTTGTAGGTAAGATGTTAAGGCTTAATTTCTATGTCCCCTCAAAAATGGTTCCCATATGCCCACATTTTTTCATACTTGTATGCCCTACGGGCTAAGGGACATGATAGATGCATAACATTTGGATCTATAGCAACTTTTGCAAGTTGTTGTTCTCTCACATGCACTTGCAACCATTGAGCAAAGGACAAGGTGTCTTCTTGCAAATGTTTGAGGAGAACAATGTTCACCTTCCCTCAATGTCCAACTCAAGCACACATTCTATACTTTGCTCTTTCAATTTCATGGCGAGATTGTTCATCATCCCACTCCTTGTCCCAATTAGCATGAATGCACCACCCACATTAGGTCTACATTACTTGCCAACACAAACTACAAGTCTAAATGTGCATGTTAACAAGTGTATAAACTCCAAACAGATGTTGGAAACTTCAATACTAATGGATAGAAGTCCAAATTTTCTAGTCATAGACCTTTAATGACTAAATCACATTTCCCATGTTTTCCACCAACAAATAATACACATAAAAATACTTGTATAGTGCTTTTGTGGCCACAGAATTTGCAATGACATACGAATGTATTGTTTCCATCTCCACAGGGGATAACCATTTCAATGCCTCGTTCCCAAATAAAAGTTCCCCTACATCAGCTTCCTCTTCATTTGCATCCCAAATGTGATGAGTTGTGTGTAAATATAATGCAAAGTATTTGGTGCAAAACCCAAATGTTTCGTCATACATGTAACTTGATGCAATGCAACCTTCTGACTTTGCTTTATTCCTCACATCACTACTACAAAATGTGGGTGTAGTTCACTAGTCCCCATTCATTAGAACAAGTGAATTCACTACTTCACTAATCCCCATTCACTACAATTGGTGAATTCACTCAAAATCTAGTGAAATCACTTGGCATACAGGGACACCTTTTGTTGTAGTGCATATTTCTTCAAAACATACAAGTATCTTTCAATTGGGTAGCACCACCTGCTTGCCACTAACCCACATATTTCTAGTTTTTCTACTAGATGAATTATCAAGTGGGTCATCAAATCAAAAAACCCAAGCAGCCACCACATTTCCAACATGCATAGAGTTTTTACAACATAGGTCTTTAAGCTTGGGATGTCAGTTGAGTTCAGTACCTTTGTGCATATCCTTTGGAATGCCCTTTCAAATTGGATGAAGGCCCTTCTAAGGCCAAGGTGTAATAAGTTGCAGATGCTACAAGGGAGGATGTGTTGTAGCATTACATGGTGGTCATGGCTTTTCATGTTATATAATCTATTTGGGTTGACCATATTTTTAAATGTAGTTGCATATTTAGTCAATGCACATACTTCACAAATAAAATCTAGAAATGATTGCCTTTTAACTCATGTGAACACATATGGGGTTAGAGGCTTCACATAATTCACACCTTATGGATTTTGATGGAGCCATAAATGTTGTTTCACCCTTGCTTCCTCCATGTCTTTACACACCTCTAGTGTGTCACATTCACCAAACAAATATTTAAACACATTGTCAAAAACATTGCGCCCAACGTGCATGACATCTAGTGTGTTTTGGATGGGTAATTCCTGAAGAATTGATGGGTGAATTTATAATGTGAATTTGGCCCAACAATCAACTACATGTTCATCAAATTGTATGCATAATTTGATATCATCACACATACAAATAAAAAACTTAGTGGTTTTAATCCATTATATTATTGGACACCACATTAGGACCACTAAGTTTGGGTCTATAATGGAATGTAATATAGCAAAATAGTATGGTGGAATTCACCTATATAATATAATGGAATGGACATATATAGTATAATGGAATAATAAAGTGGATTTGGACCCTATAATATAATGGAGTAGTAGAGTGGAATTGCATAACTTGAAATTGCCTCCTATAGTATCTAGTGGAATATTATAATGCAATAGCATAGTGAGCTAAGCCCTATAGTATAGTGGAATAATGTAGTGAACTAGACCCTATATTATAATGGAATAATATAGTGGACTAGGCCCTATATTGTAATGGATTAATATAATGGATTAGATTGAGGTGAGGTCTAAAGCAAAGTTGTAGCCCTTGTTAGGAGCTTTCCAACAATATGTTGCATGCCACCTGAACGCAAGGAAGTCAAAGCGATTCCTGACTTTTAGTGGTTGGGAGTCAAATTGACAATTTGAGTCCCAACCTTTCTTTTGGCCATAACTTATGTTTTAATTACCCAAATGGGTCATGCAAGCCCATTTTAGACATTTAAGTTCCAAGAGCTTTTTAATGATATAAGGAACTTTTCAATCCAATGAGTTTTGACCCCTGCAATTACCCTCTAAAGATTTGGGAGTCCACTGAAAGTCCAACTCCCAAAGTGGGAGCTCATTTGGGAGTGTGGAGGTTCATTTGCTCACACGTTTTTGCATTCCCAGGAGCATGAAATATGAATCTCAAGCTCACTCTTAGCCCGCACCTTCGCAAGCCCTTGCCTTGGTTGTGAGCTCAAGGTAAAGGTTGCAACAATTATGGCCTTGATGAGTTCATTCTTTAGTTTGTAAATAGGTGGATTTAGATGTTGCTCCTAGATTGAAAAATTTCAAGCATTGTGTATATGTGGAAGCCTTGCCAAATGCGTCCTTCTTCCATTTTAGCATGTCATGGGTTAAGTCCCCAAGGTTCTAGATGCCAAATGTTTTTCACCAATTTGGGGCATAGGATCCTTCTAAAGTCAATTAAAAGCTTCCAACAATTATATAAAAATGTACTCATGTTCAATGACATTGTATACCATGCCATTAGCACAAGCAAATGTGTGAGGAAATTCCACCTACAACACACAAACACTACTAAAATTCCTATTTTTTCAAACTAACCAAGTTGATTAGATGGGTTGTTTTTACTAGAGGACATGTATTTTTACTAGAGGCCAAAGGCTTGAATGACAATGGGTATCTTTTGACTAATCAATTTGATTAGAATGATCGATTTGACAATTAATCAAATCAAAAATTTAATCAAATTGGACTTAAAAATACAACCTAGTCAAATTGGTTAGTGGCTTGGTCAATAAGACCATCCAATCTAGTCAAATTGGCAAGTGCCCCTATAAAGGGGGTTGGATGATTACATGATTTCAGATGAACAAACATTTAGGATAGGGACCGATGAAGGAACTTTGTTAGTTTGAATTTTGAATTTTTGTTGGTTTTGAATCATGATGAAGAGACTTGGGACTGTCCAAAGGGGGAGGTTTTGAAAAAAAAAAGATTCCTAAACACATAGTTTTTTTGGGAAGAGTAAGAGGAGCTATAAGTACTTGTAGAAAACCATATATTCTGTTTTGATATATCACCGATTTTATTTGTTGTTTTGATTTTCATTTAAACAAAACATGGGATTTTGATGTAATTTTGATTCATGTTTTCAATAATATAGAAAAGCACAGACTTCTATACTGAATTTTATGTTCATATTATTATGTGATTTTTTTTTTGTAGTATCAGAGTATGATGAAATGAATTGTAATCTTATTTTTGGAGTTTTTTACAATGTATTCTAAAATGTAGATTTTGGTTATATGAAATAACCATGAATATGGTGTTTTAATGAATGGCAATGTTAAGTGTGTTAAAAATCAAGGTAGAAATATTGAATGTATGTATGTGAAGTGCAAATTTTTTATTACAATAGTGTGGAATAATTCTGCAGGCATTAAATTTCACTTCTACTATTTAGTGACCATCTTGTGGAAATTTTTTTTTCTATTTTATTTACCTTTCAGTAAGGGGAAGGTTTTTTACAAATTTTGTTGTATTATAAAGGAGAGTATTTAGATGAGTAGTTTTGCTTTTCAATTCAGAAATAAAAGCGGTATGTTAGAAAATATTAGAGGTATAAATGGTTAACGCCATAAGGATTGCAAAGCGATCTATAGACTTTGAAGATGAAGAACTATAAAACAAAATGAATCAGATGGTGACTTGGAGTTTATAGCGACAATTAGACTTAGAGGCAAATTGTCAAGTCACTGGAAGACAAATAGAAAATCTTGAAAATGGATAGGAAGTATGCACAGCTTATAGAAACCCCATATTGGAATTTAATGTTGGATAGATGAGTTTTAAGAACAAAGGAAAGGCATGCGGGGCATAGGTTGTTTTTACCACAAGAGGTGGTATGGCGTGAAATATGGATTGGGGATCTTCAAAGAAGGCATAATTACATAGGATGATTTCCATGGAGAAAGATGTCGTAGACTACTCACCCAAATGCATGGGTGCAATATACTTCTCAACCATAATTTGTGGTTCAAAGTTGAAGAGATCAAAATGGAGCAATGATTTATGTTGTACCTGATTAATTGTAGGAAATTTCAAATCTAGAGTCGATGACTAGCTGAGGAAGGGATGTTATAGGAGGTATACAACCCAGGTTTGTGTATTAGTCTACATCTCTAGATTCTATGAACTACTGGATGACTGGGAGGTGGAAGAAAACATCAGTATCGATGTGGTTGAGGAGATTGAAGAAAATTACCTACGATTATTTGAGTATGCAGAGGCATAGGTGAATTTGTTGGATAAAGTACCACAATCACACTCACATTAAGAGAATCCAAAGTTGGATCAAACAAGGTACATAGTCGAAACATGGGGTCATGAATTTATGGATTTAAAAATGGTTAGATTACTTCAAGGGTTTGTGCATTCTGTGAGGAAGAAGGACATGCGATCATGGATTGTGCTTTTGTGCCTTTTCACATTAGAGCATGTATTGTTAGACGTGTGGAGTTATAGAATGTGGCAAGAACATTAATGGATCAACCACAGGAACAAGAACTAGAAATTCTTGTAGTCTAAAACTAATTGAGAGGCATGGAGTTGGGAAGCCAATTGGGACCACAAAGTCGACAAATTCATCCATCTATTCAAACCAAGAGCAAAGAACCAGAAAGGGGTATTCAAATCCACATTCTACACCATAGAGGATACCAATGGGTAACCATAGAATGGAACATCATCGACCTTGAATCAACACAACTTCACCAATAATGTCAAAAATAATAATTGTTGAAACCCGGAGACAACATGTTGGAGTAGGAGTTATTCAATCACTTGATGCGTGTATAACAACCATAGGAGTGGAAATGGTTCTTGTGCCCAACATGGGTGTTGTTAAAAGGGGAATATTAATTAGATCTATAACAAAATTAAGTAGTGGATCAAGTGGAATCTTGGTAGGAAGGATTTTGAGTTGAAGTTTGGCATTACTAACATCAACTACTAGAGTTGTTAGGACACCTTAGATGGTGTTTACCAATTCAATAATGACTATTCATGTGAATAAGGCTGCAGATTGACCATCAATGAGCTCAATGGCTGCTGGAAGGTACAAAAGTGTCGATGTAGTGAATCCAAGAGGAGGATATCAAGAACCATCTGTTGTAATTGTAAAAATTTCTAATCATAGAGATGGCCATTATGTTAGGCCAAACAGGGTAGCTCTTGAGTATCCTGATTTTAAAAAGAAGCTGACCTAGACGTTCATGTCAGAGTGTTCAATTTTGTAGTAAATGCTAATGCAAAAGCTTTTGAAAAGTATATCATTAATGTGTTTAGTTATACACTAAGAGATATGACATCAGATTAATGCCATAATTACATGTCAGAATTTCCTGATTATATTTTTTCAAAACTTTCACATGTATTTTGCAAACATCATCAAAAGACTCAAAATGATGAGCAGATATACATGGAGCTGAAGAACATGAAATAAGAGGAGACTAAGAGGGTGGAGGTTTACTATGAGCGAAATTGGAAGTTGGTTCATGGTTTACAAGTACCAACCATAGACAATTTTCTAACTATTGTGTTGAGAGTGGGTTTATAATCATACCTTAGAATCACGACTACAAGGATGAAGCAGTCAACACTACAACAACATAAGGAGGTGATAATGTTGTGTGAAAAAGGCATGACTATTTTAGAAACAAGGAGTGCATTTTTAGTACCACAAAATACTAAACAAGCAGCATTAGTGAAAATACATAGTACTACAGGGAAGACTAATAAACATTGCACAAACTATGGGATGATGAATCATAATGTGGAGACATGTAGAAAGAAGGAGTAGATCATAGTGGCAACCATAGAAGCAGCACAACTAAGTTAAAAACCACAGAAAACATCTTCATATGCATGCCACATTTGTGGTTTGAATGGACATAAAATGACAAAATTTCCAACATTTGTTGAATTGCAAAAGATGTTTCATGGGAAATCTATGGTAGTAGCAAAGGTTCAACATGTTGTTGAAACAAACATTCATTGTAGATGTGAATGTGGTGGATGTTAATGTCACCACAAGAAGTAAAGTAATTGAAGAATAAGTGTTCAAGGATAGAGAATTAAGGAAAGCAAAAAGTGCTGTTGATTGGGAGAAAGAACAACAATTGAAGAAGTCAATGGTGGAGACAATTCAACATATTTTGAAAACATAAACCCAGACAGAAGGGCCATTCACATCCATGGAGGGATGGAACACAACCTAGCTGGGTATGCCAAATACTTTTCCTATGGAAACACACAAATATCAGGAAGTAGTGAATTCACAAAAGAAACGGATCACAATAGAAGAGATTTTTCTAGATATTAATAAATAGATGTTAGAAACAAGTTATACTTTGAACTTGGGATAGTTGCTCACAATAACTCTTGAGTTAAAGAGATATTTTTGGCAAAAGCTAAGATAAAAGAAAACTCATAATTTAAGTAGAACAACCATAGAGAAACAAGTTGGTTCTTCAGTACCAGAAGTAGGGACAATTGTTATAGCAATAAATAATCATATGGTAATTATTCAAGTACAAATTGGGAAGAATACAATAAAGGATGTGTTGTTGCATGGAGGATTTGGAGTTGATAGTATAATAGAACAGTTAAGATTGAGGTTTGGGTTTTTAAAGCCTAAACCTACACCATATAATATGAGGATGGTAGATCAAACAACCACAAAACCAGTGGGGTTGATCAGAGATATGAAAATATATGTTCATGGCATTCCTTACATAATTCCTTACGTTTACTGTATTTCAGAATAGTGTGGTATATTCTAGTTATTCCATGTTGTTGGGAGACCATGGTTGAGGGATGCTAAAGTGGCACATGATTGGGGGAGTAACACTGTTACCATATAAAGGAATGGGATAGTCAGATCAATTACAATCACTAAACATTTGGGGGGTGAAGTAAGAAGATTAAAAGTGTTATTGTGCTACGATTATCAAAATGGCATCACAAATGAAGAAAAAGATATCATCTTTGCTACAGAGCTAGAATTGTTCTCCATAGGAACAATTAGTTTACCTAAGACAATTCAATTTGTGAAAACCACAGATGTGGAGATCATGGATACATATGTGAAAACTAATATTTCAAAACATGGATCTGGAGTACAGAGCACAAAAAAGAAGATAACTAGCAACAAATATGAGCTAGAAGTAGTTTTGGAAGTAAGGTGTATTTGAAAACATATTAAGGGGTGTGGCAATGGATGAAACTCCAACAAAAATCAAAGCACAAGAATTGCAGATAGTTGGATGGATGTTAACTAAAGATCAACAATTGATGAAACTCAATCTAGGAATTGATGTAGAACCATAGATGGTGAAGATTAATGCACAATTGGAAATAAGCAAGGTGTTGGAAATAGAGCAAATGTTGAAGGAATTCAAAGATGTTTTTGCATGGACATACAAAATTTTGAAAGGGATTCCACTAGAGCTGGCACAACACAAAATTGAGTTGGACATTATTGTACCATTGGCACACTAGGCTAGGTATAGATTAAATCCAAACTATGTTATAACAATCAAACAAGATATAGATAAGTTAATAGCAATTATATTCATTTAATTTGTAGAGGAAGTTACATGGCTGTCACACATAATAGTAATATTTAAGAAAAATGGCAAGTTGAAAATTTGTATAGATTTCAGAAAACTAAATGCAGCCACAAAGAAGGATCCATATCCATTACCTTTCATAGTTGAAGTGTTGAACACAGTAACACATTATGAGGCATATTCTTTCTTAGATGGATATTCAAGATATCATCAAATTTTTATAGCTCTAGAGGACAGATACAATACTACATTTGTTACAAACTAAGGGGCTTTTATATGGAAGGTGATGCCATTTGGAGTTTAAAATGAACCTCCAACATATTAGAAAGTTGTTACAAAAACATTCAGAGAATATTTGGATAATTTTTTAAAGATATTTCTGGATGATTTTATAGTGTATAATGACATGGAGAATCATCTATAGAAGCTTAGACTATGTTTTCAAAAGTGCAGAGAATATGGCATTAGTCTGAATCCAAACAAATGTGCATTTATGCTATTTTTAAGAATGATATTGGGTTTTATTGTTTCCAAAGAAGGGAAATTACTAGATCCAAAAAAAATACAAGGAATAATAAACATGACACCACCTAAAAATCCCTAATAGATTCAAGTATTCAATGTGATGGCATAATTTTACAGATGTTTTATAAAAAAAAATGTTATTATTATGGCAACTATCACTAAACTAGCAAGTGGAATTTCATGTTCATACAAATGCATTAGAAAGACAAAGACTTTTCTTTGGACAAAGGAATGCTAGAAGGCTTGGGAATTGATTAAATAGAAGTATACTGAAGCACCAATATTGATATCACCAAACTAGCAAGTGGAATTTCATGTTCATACAAATGCATCCTTTTTACTATGGGGGTTATGTTATCTTAGAATGTAACAAGGAAGAGTGATCAACTAATAGTGTATGCTTTTAGGCTTTTGAACATAATAGAATATAATTATAACGCAACAGAAAGAGAAAGGCTTTAGCAATGGTTTTTGCTTTGCACAAGTTGAGACATTATTTGTTGGGTAATAAGTTTGTCTTTTATGTATATCATATGGCATTGGTTTATTTGGTCAACAAACCACATGTTTCAAGGAGAATAATTAGATGGTCATTATTGTTCTTAGAATATGACTTCACAATAGTGTATAAGCCAAGTAAAACTCATGTAGTTGCAGATGCATTGTTAAGACTATTAGATATTATAGAACCCACAGGTGTGCCTAATCAAACCATAAATGCATTTGTTTTACACAGAGCTTGAATGGTTGAATGATGTAAAAGAGTTTTTTAGAACACGATAAATTGAGGGCACATTATTGGTACATTAGAAGTAGAGATTGGTCAGGAAAGCAAAACCTTTCACACTAAAGGATGGTGAATAATACAGAATGGGCCAAGACAACAAATTGTGACGATCTTTGATAATAAAGAAGCACAAATGGTGATGAAAGAACTGCATGAAGGTCCTTTAGCAAGGCATTTTGTAATTGAAATAACATAGAGGAAGATATTGGATGTTGGATATTGGTGGCTAATTATGTACAAAAACGTGCATGATTATTGTAAATCTTGTGATGCATGTCAAAGAATAGGAAGATAGGCAACTCAAAATGCTTGCAATCTTGTAAAGCTGGTCATAAGTCTTTTAGAGGAATCATTTATGAAATGGGGACTTGATTTTGTGGGGCCAATTAGACTAGCATGAAGATATATAGGGAACAAATATATTCTTGTTGCCACATATTATGCTACCAAGTGGGTGGAAGCAAGAACATTGAGAACTAATATTACAACAGTCACAACAAAATTTCTATGAGTGCATATTAATTAGGTTTAGACGTCCTTTGACTATAGCCACAGATTAGGGAGTTCATTTCATTAATGATGCCATCAAGTATTTGACAAATCATTTTCTGTTGAAACATGTGAGTTTACAACTTATTATCCTTAAGGGAATGGGAAGGCTAAGTCTACTAACAAGGTATTTAGGACATTGTTAACCAAATTAATTAGTGAAAATATAACAGATTGGGATGAACATATGTTTACTATGTTATTTTCATATAAAACTACATACAAAGTAGCAATTAATGTATGGATTACATCCATTGATGCCCATAAAATACATAGTTCTAATTGTTGGTGGAAATGAAAGAGATAATACTCTAGTGATAGATTTAACTAATAGAATTACAAAGTTGGAGAAGTTGCAAAACACTAGAATGTAGGCTATAGAAACTATAGGAATTTAGTAGTGGAATAGAGCATTATGGAATCAACAAAAGAATCTTCCAGTTAATGTAAGGAGATTAGGGATGTGGAGTAATTAGAAGATGAAATCTACGGTGTTCATTCATAATGATGACGTGAAATGCTTCCACATGGTTATATAAAGGACACATAAACTCGTAGTGATGGGCCATATTAATTTCGAGGATCACATGTTATTTAAAAGACAACAGGCAGGTAAAAAAATGAATGCGATAGGCGGCAAGTTGAAGGACACAAGAAAATGGGATAACCATTGAAAGCATTTTATGTTTGTTGCTAGAAGTTATGCATGATTTCAAAGTTTTGGAATTCATAACAACATGATTGTAAAGAGTGTGATTGAAAAACTATAGAAATAACAAGGAAAAAGGAAGTGTAGAGGAGTGAGCACAGATGAAGGTAGGAGGAGGAAGTGGAATTGTTGAGAAAAACAAAAGTAAAAAAGGAGTTGAGAAGAGCAAAAAGAGAAGGCGTGTTGAATATTTAGCCGTTGATTGTAAGGTCGTTGCCACATTCATCATCATCTTTGGAATGTGCATAAGGAAAAATGTACAATGAGAACATGCAATTTGTGCAAACGATAATTCATCGTGTATATAGAATTGGAACATCTACATTTGAGTTTTTGTGCAGAAGCAAAAGAAGTTGGCATGCAAGAGAATAAATAGGACCAAAAGTTACATTAGTAGATCTAGTGTTCATTGAAGAATCAAAGGAAAACGAAGGTGTGGAGTAATTTTTTGTGGAAGCACAAACAATGTAAATGGATGCAGGGGTGAAAAACGTTATTGAGGCGGAAGTACAACCATTCATAGAAGTGCAAATTGAAGTATAGTAATCTATAGAGTTGCAGATGATGGCAAAAACACAACGAAAGGCAATGGAAATGGAGAAATGTGAATCAAAAGCTATAGCAAATAAAAGACATGTAATCGTGGACAAAGTTACACTTATGGAGAATGGTATTAAAATTCCAGATCTTGACCGATTCATGTGGACATAGACAAAACAAAATTATGATAAGCATGTTGAGTGGATGGAGAACTAGAAGGATATTGTTGAGGAAGAAGACTATGCTTTTAAAGTAGGGCTTATTCCCTTGTTTTTGATGGATTGGTAAGTACCAATGCCTGATGTAATGTTGGAATTTCTGAACACATTCTTTATCAAGGGTGTAAATATCTACTTTGGGCATAAGGATAAGGTGTATGTTATTAACAAATAACTGATTGTAGATGTCTTTGGGTGTGTGTAGAAGGGTATGTAGAAGAATCGAAAAGGTAGGTCAGTAAGTCATTAGCAGTTCAAGCATTATAAAATTGTAAACTTGCACCTACAAATTCTTTTGCAAATCAACGGAATGCAAAGAGTCTAGGTCTGCCATACTATGTCAAATATCCTACCATTATATTTGTCATTTATTAGAGGGAATAGGTATAATATTTTAGCAACAAAAATGCTATTACATTGGTGAGAACAGAAAAGGGGTAGAAGGTAGATTGGGCACATATTCTATTCAATAGTCTATGTAATGAGTTGGATCAGTGGTATAAGTATGTTAAAGAAAATAAGGGGGATAAGAAAGATACTTATCAATCTGCCTTGGTATTTGGCAAAAATCTTTCAATATTTGTTTGTGCATCAAAAGGACAATTCATAGAAACCACTAGCCAAAGTTAAAATAACTAAAGAGGAGATGTAAACAACATTGAAAACCGAAAATAAGCTTGTAGTAGATTCTCCAAGAAGTGCTTTTAAAAAGAAGAATGAAGTTGAAGAAGGAGGAGCCTCAGGCTTAAAAGTGAAGAAGGAATAGGAGAACACAAATGTAAGGGCATAAGAAATGATGAAGGGCATAATGGAACCATCTGCAGTGCCAACAATTGTATAAGTAGCTAGTTTATAGAAGTACCACAGATGATAATTCCACAGGAGAGACAGTTGAGGGAGTAGAGGTAGGAGGTACCATAGATGACATTTCCACAAGAAAGATAGATGAAGGAGCAAAGCTAGGAAATTAAGAGGGAACATGACACAAGGTTTCCAAAGGGTGAAGAGCATCTGCTTTTTTAGTGGTCTCTGTTCATTACAACCAATGAATTCATTCAAAATCTAGTGAAATCACTTGGCATACAAGGACACATTTTGTTGTAATGATTATTTTAGACCATGGCAATTATGAATTTGAATATGGGGAATTTGACTCTAGAGGTGAATAGTTTAAAGAAGAGATTGGCTATAGGGGAGGAGGAGAAGGCAGTACTATAAGAGGAATTGAATAAGGAGAGACAAGTTCCAAAAAAGGTATAAGCACAATGTGGAAATCTAAAAGAAGAATAGGGTAGAAACTAAGCAAAAGATTAAAATGTTCATTAAGAAACTATGGGATGAGAATGAAGAGTTCAAGGGAAGCATAACATGGCTAAAGTCACAGGTTGAAGAATTGCAAGATTTAAGGCAAAAGTCAAAAATCTAGGAAACCACAAAGAGGAAGTGGATAAAGGCATTGTTTTTTCATAAGTAACAATAAGAGGCTCTAGGTAATTAAGTGAAAACACTGATTAAGGAAAAGAAGGAGAAGGAAAATGTTTTGACATATTTGGAATTGGTGAATTTGAAGAATGTATCTCTGTTGGAATTTGAAGAGCTTCGAAGAAAGATAACAAAGGCAGAAAAAGAGAAGTTGTTACAGGAAAAGGAGTATAAGATGAATTTGCAAGTATAGTTGGAGATGGCAGATGAACAAAAGAAGAGTTTGAACCCGATTGGAGTCAAGAAAAGACTAGAGGATTATGAACAAATGCTAAAGTACTATACCTTGATGAGGATGAAAAATAAGATGAAGGATTATGAGGCAAAATTTGAGGAATGGTGGGAGGTTGGAAAGGAATATTTTACAAAGGAGTTGGAGAAGAATTTAGTTTAACATAAAGCTGATGAAAGAATTTTGAAATACAAGTTGCAAGCTTATCAAAAAAAATTCCAGATTTTATTTGTGGTAGTCTAACAAGTACAAAGGTATCAAGCCAGAACAAGGAGACTGGAGTAGGGCCTAATTGAATAGCTTAGGAGGAGGAAGTGCAGATTGAAGAATCATAGGACCTTAGAAGTGGAGCAATTTAGGAAGTGGAGGTATATAAAAACCACAAGACCTCAAAGGAAGGGGTTAGGAAGAGAGAAAACCACAAAGAATTCATGAATAAGGATAGCTGGAGATTATTCTAGCTATAAAAGAAAAGGTATTTAAGATATAACCCTTGGAAATAAAACCATAGATTGAGTTAGTGGAAGAAGAGGTTAGAACTATAGAGATGGAGATACAAGTTAAAATTGCAAAGCCAGAAGTGTGTATAGAACTAATGGTTATTGTATAGGTTAAGATTATAAAGACTATTGTAAAGGAGGAAATGTTTAGAACATTACAGAATACATTCATTTCATTTTCTATGGTTTTCTAAGGATTTTGAGGACTGAATCCAAAGCATAGAAGGGGTAATGTTAAGGGGGTTGGATGATTACATGATTTTGGATGAATAAGCATTTAGGATAAGGACTAATTAGAGTACTTTGTTAGTTTGAATTTTAAATTCTTGTTGGTTTTGAATCATGATGAAAAGATTTGGGACTCCCCAAAGGGGGAGGTTTTGAAAAAGAGAGGGATTCTTGGACAATTTTTTGGGGAAGAGTAAGAGTAGCTATAGGTACTTGTAGTAGAAAACCACATAATCTATTTTGATATACCATAGATTTTATTTGTTGTTTTGATTTTCATTTCAACAAAACATGGGATTATGCTGTAATTTTGATTCATGTTTTTAGTGATAGAAAAAAACACATACTTCTATAGTGAATTCTATGTTCATATCCTTGTGTGAATTTTTTTTGTAGTATTAATATATGATGAAATGAATTGTAATATTATTTTTGGAGTTTTTTACAATGTATTTTAAAGTGTAGATTTTGGTTATATGAAATGACCATGAATCTGGTGTTTTAATGAATGGTAGGGTTAACTATGTTGAAAATCAAGGCATAAATATTGAATGTATGCATGTGAAGTGGAAATATATCATTATAGTAATGTGGAATAATTTTGCAAGAACCAAATTTCACTTCTACCAACCTTAATCAATGAGGCCACCTATTATACTCAATCAATAGGGCTAACTAAGTAGGTTCTGTCAAAATGGCTAATGGCCTAGTCAAAAGGGCCAATTACAAATTCTAATATTAGTTGGGTATTTTAGGACTACATGTAACATTTTGACTATGTTTGACCAATTAAAAAAACGTTGAAAAATCTTAAAGTTAACTAATCATAATTAATTGAACATGACCAAATTAATTATGGTTCAATTACCTATGAAAAAACTAATTAAAGTTAAAACTAACCATAATTAACCTAACCATGGTCAATTTAATCATGTTCAATAACTATGGTTAGTTTAAGCATAGTTTGTTTAGTTGTATATGTTTTTAACCATGGTTAATTTAACCATATTTAATTTAACTATGATTCATTTATCCATAATTAATTATTCCATCATTTTTTTGGCCAAATTTAGTTTAATTATGGCTAGTTTAACCATAGTCAATTTAACAACAATTGGTTTAGCCCTAATAAGTTTAGCCACGATAATTATTTAACATAATTAATTTAACCATTACTAATTGGGCCATTGTTGGTTTTTCCATAATGAATTTAACCATTATTACTATAACCATAATTAATTTAAAACTATTGTTAATTTAGTTATGGTTGGTTTTGCCATAATTATTTAACCCAAAATTAGTTTAATCATTATATGTTTAACCATTTATTTATTTAAATATGGTTAATTGAACCATTATTTTATTTTATTTTTGGTTTAACCATTATTAATTTCCTCATAATTACTTTATTCATGGAATTAGTTTAATCATTGTTGCTTTTGCCGCAATTAGTTTAACCGTTCTTAATTTTGCCATTATTATTTTAGATGTAGTTGGTTTGGGCATTATTATTTTACCAATCATTAGTTTTATCATAATTAATTTTTCCTAGGTTAAATTTGCCGCTTATTTAAATTATTTAATGTAAGTTTGTGATTAAATAACTTAAATACAAGTAGCTTATATATAGGTGTATTTATTTATACATACTTATACTCCTCCCATTTACCTATACTTTAGCCTATAGGTAACCTAGTTATATAGGCTAGGGTAGGCCATTTATATACCTATGATAAATTACTAGTTGATTAATTAGTTATTTACATAAAATACACTAATGAATGTGTAATTAAGTAGTTAATATTAATTATTACAAATACATTGTTGATAATATATAATGAATTAGGTCAAATTTGTAAAAATTAGTTATAATTTGCTTGTAATTATCAATCAATAATATAGTACATTATAACTATCTTAATATTTTATATAATTTAAGGATTTATAATATGGTTGTAATTATTAATTATAACTAAATAACTAGACATTAACTATTAGTAATCTTTATTTTAATTTAATCAACATACATATTTACATGTTTATTTATTTATTTATTTTATGTATCTTACATAGTTATTTAAGAATAATGTTGTGTGAATTAAAAGGCTTTAGTGTTGTGTGGACATGAAAATGTTTCTCCCTCCCAAAAGTTTGTTTCATATTGTTTGTCATCATTTTCAAATGACGAGCAATATAAATAGATGCACCATAAACATCTAAGACATAAGAATATTTTAAAAAGGAAGGCCATTTAGGATGAGCCAATTGAAAAGGCTCAACCTTAAAGGCCCAATTCAAAATGAAATATGATTTTCCTACCTAGGTCATCTAGGTGTATGTTTAATCTAGGTGGTGTACATTTAAGCTCAGTAAAGGTCATAACTTAGGTTGTTGTAACCTATTTTAGGCTTCTATACCTAATCACTAATTATAGGCTCCTAGACCTAGGCTTAGGAGTTTAGGTTATAGGTTTTTAGACTTAGGTATCTTAGGAGTAGGTATTTAATTTTAGGCTTAACCTAGGTTGCTTAAGTTATATCCACATGGCATAACCTAGTGGCCGCTAATGTTTAAATGCCACAGGGCATAGCCTAGGTGGCCAATGTTTAAATGCCATGTAGCTTAATTTGGGTGGCCACTATTTAAATGCCACATGGCATTTGCTTAATCAAAATGGTGTTTGACAAATCAAAAAAACATTTTATTGTTGTATTGACCATTCAAAATGACTAGTCAAAAATACTAGTTGAAATGACTAGTCAAAAATGCCAACCTAGGCTTGGTCAAAAAATACACATACCAATCACAATGGACAAGTTCAAACCAACTTGTCCAAAATGACCAAGAGGTTTTTTTGATGCCTATCCAAAATGGGTCTTTTTTTATCAAAATTTCTAGTCAAAATAATCAGGAATTGTAATAGTGAAAATTACATGGTGTACTACTAATTACATCATGTGTGTTTGTTAATGTGACTTTAACCAAATTTGAGCAATACACAAATTTGCAAATGTAAATATTAAGATTTTGTCTTTCTAACACAACAAAACATAATCCTACATGTTAATTAGTTTTAAAAATCAATATTCAATCAATTTGTCTTCACTCAATTTGCTTACATTCATTTTGGTTCATTAGTTTTAGTTTGTTGGCGTATCAGTTTGTGGCCTATTTATTCAACCCACACCCCACAATCCTTTTTTTGACATATGATACAATCTTTGAATTCATGGACCTGCCACTTGTCCCCATGCACACTACCTTACAACTAGGTAAGAAATTCATAGCATAATGTAATATCGCACTTAGTTTAAATCCAATTATAATCCTATAACCATAAAAATTAGCACAATTACAACATTAAAATGAATATTTTCCACATAAACTTATAAATTCCTTGATGACTTTCTTTGTTCTAATGCATGTAGTAGTTGATATATTTGTTGTAACTTTAGCCTTGGGCTCGCAATCAAAGCAAGGGCTTGCAAAAGTGTAGGCCAAGAGGGAACTTTGGAGTCACATTTCATGCTCCCGGGAATGTAAGAGAGTGTCAGGGAATGAACCTCCACATTCCCAAATGAGCTTTCATTTTGGGAGTTGGAGTCTTAATGGACTCTTGAATCTTTAGAGAGCGATTGCAAGAGTCAAAATTCATTGGATTGAAAAGTTTCTTGTATCCTTGGAAAATTCTTAGAACATAGATGTTTAAAATGGGCTCACATGACCCATTTGAGTACTTAAAACACAAGTTATGGCCAAAAGAAGGGCCTGGAGTCAAATTGCCAATTTGATTTTCGACCACTAAAAGTCAAGAATCGCCCCGATTTCCTTACGTGCAAGTGGCATGCAACATACCGTTGGAAAGCCTTCAACAAGGGTTACAACTTTTCTTTAGACTTCACCTCAATCGAAGGTTTGCACATAAAGTTATAGGCCTTTAAAGTCTTGGGAGTCCCAATTTTGGGAATTTCGGGATTCCCACTTGGGAGTCTTAGGACAAAATGACATTTGTCGCAACCCCACTTTGGCCAAGTGTGGGGGTGAAGCCCAACACTTGGAAAAGTTGGAGATTTGGAGTCCTCCGGGACTCTCGAATGTTTAGAGCTCGACAACAAGGCCCAAAACACCTTGCATTGAAGTGTTCTTGGTGTTGTTGGAAAGGTCTTGAAACGTAGATATCGAAAATGGCCTCGTATTGGCCATTCGGACATCTGCAGCCCAAATTATGGGCAAAAGAAGGGCTGGGAGTCAAACTGTCAGTTTGACTCCCGACCACTAAAAGTCAGGAATCGACCTTTTCTCGACGTCCGAATTGAGAGTGCGACATGGCGTTGGAAAGATCTCGACAAGGGCTACAACTTTGGTTCAGACCTCGTCGCGATCGGACTCTACAGTTGGGAGTTATGGCCGTTCAAAGTTCCGGGAGTCCAGTCGGGACAGTTTCGGGACTCCATTTCGGGAGTCCCAACAAAATGTGCCATTTGGATGTAGCCTCAGCAGCGAGCTACAGAGAATACTATAGGGAATAAGGTGGTGGCTTACTCCCGAGTTCGGGCCGTGGTGAGTTTTGTGTGTCCAAGTGCCCGTAGCAAGTCCCAACACCCAAGGGTGTCCCGAATGCTAAACTAACCTCTTGTGGTTGGTTTTTTTAGATGCAGATTCACACGAGCTAAACTAGTCCCTCTTCTTAGTCTAATCCTTGGGCTCCCAACTCGACCCTCTACCCCTTTTTAGAGTTGAAAGCCAGGAGCGTGCTGTTAAGTCACAATTTTCGCAACTTGACTTTGTGAAACCCTCAAGTGGGTTTCGCCTTGTGACTTAGGAGGGTGTCAACATTTGGGTGATGTCCCCGTGACCAAACATAGAAAATACTATAAAAAAGAAGGTGGTGGCTTCCCCCAAGTCTAGGCTGTGGTGAGTTTTGTGAGTTCGTGTTTGCTCGTGGCTCATCTGTGCACCAAAAGTGTTCCAATTATGCACTAACCAATTTGTTTGGTTTGTGTAGGTCCATGTGAATAATTGAATTACTTGTCACTCTACCTAGTCCTCATCCTAGAGCTCTAACACACCCTTCTACCCCCCAAAGTGTTGCGAACCAGGGAGTGTGCCCTAACTCCTTATCCTTCCGTTGTTTTCACATTTAGACTTGTAGTTGAGTCTATCAAGGAGTTTGGGGGTGCGTAATATTGAACAGAAACACCATGCACTCCAAATATATTGTAACCAAAATCTTTTTTTTTTTTCTGAAACAAGAATTCCAAAGGGAAACATAATACATGTTGTAAGGTAATAAACAATAAATTGAACAATTTGTAGAAGAGTTGGTATTATATAATATGTAGTAACCTCATGTCCAACATTTTGAAGCAAAAAAATGTTCAATATAAGACCTTACAATTTTTTTTCCAACATTACTAATCTATTGAATACATCTATCTATCTTCTATTACAAGAATCAAACTTTGTCAAATGTCATTAGGCATAGTAAACCTAGACACTCCTTTCCTTGTGGTAGCGGGCAACATTGGAAATTTGGACCTTAAGACCAAATGTGAATGGGTGAAAACTGGGGAATTATCTTTAAGCAAAATATAAGATGGACACCTCCTTGTTTGACCAAGTAGACATTTGTACCAAATTCCACCTAATATCATATCTTCTTGATACTAAATGTTGGCTCGACCATCTGTGAAAATAGTTTCACACCTATGTAATGGTTTATCACAAAACACAACATAGAAAGGATCACCATTTTCTAACTCCTTTGCTATGACAACATAATTATCTCCTATTTCCACCTTAGCTACCTCATTTTCCCAATTTTCATCTCCATCTAAATCAAAGTCAAAATTTGGATCCCCCAAGTTGTTGCCTTGCACCATCAAATTCCATGCCTGCAGAAGCATAATGTATTAAATTAGTGTATAAGAGGATAGGAAAAATGGAAATTAAATATGAACATTTCAAAAAAATTGCAAGCTAGCATAGAAGATGAAAAACTATAACATATATGGCAATTAAACAAAGATGTTAGACCTAATGGATATCTGTACAATAAAATGTGAAGTAGTAGGCTTATTTGAACAACATTCAATGGTTGTAAATGGATTAAAGTCCAAGGTTTCACATGTGTTTTTTCTAGGCAAAAATGTGAGTTATCATCTATGCATTCAGAACAAAAACATGCAAGATCATGCATCTTCAATAGTGTCACATTTGTATTTGAAACAAAAGAAACTAAATGAATGAATTGGGATCCTTCAATTTTCTTACAATCCTAGTTGGCCCTATGATCCACATTTTCAGGCTTCACCAAATGGAAATATCAATGGACTTATGTTCTTACATTTGGGTAAGCAACATGTTCTTCTTGTTGATGCTTTTGATAAAAAACCACTACATCATTTGCATTTTGTAGCTTACATGGGTTCATACTCAACTACTCCTTATAGATTTCTTGCTTCAACACATTGCACTAGCCCCATCATGTACCCCCTTCCCATGGCCTGATCCAGAAAAGGACCAAACCATGTGGCAACCATGCGATAATAAGTTCCAGGTTTTGGTTTTTGATTGATACTTGTCATGTTAAAGCCAAAAATGATGGCAACAAACTAGCATAGGTTTGATATTTGTACCCAAATCCTAATATGCAAGAAATCAACAAGGCATATAATGAAATCAACATTGAAGCACTCTAATGTACATGAAACCAATATAAAATTAGATTTTTTAATTGATTAGTATCATTTGAATTAATTAATCATGTAAAACAAAATAAATAGCAATTTTAAGAAAGATCTGATTGTAAGAATTTAAAAAGATTTGGGTTCATAATAGAGCATCACGCAACATGGTACCAAGCAAGTCTTGACTTGAATTGCACCATGCATCCATCGGACCAAACAAAATGTTCATTAAGATAGAATCCTCTTATAGTGAGGTGTGACCAATGGAGTTGAAAACAATGTTGAACAAATAAGGTATCATGTTCATTATCATCTGAAATATAGTAGTGATACTTAGTCAACAACTTTTTTTCACCACAGTTAGGATTTGCAACAAAATTTGGATTCCATTTGTAACAAATGTGCACCAAAATTGAAATTTGAAAGGAATGCCAATGCATCTTTTGGATTTCATTGAACTCTTGGAAGGTATAATTCTCTGCAAAATCCACCACTAAGATCAAATCTTGTGGAACTATTGCTAAGCAAACTTTATATTGTTCATTATGGAATCGAATAACATAATTATGAACCAAAAATTTCTGTAACTTAGGCCTAAGGTACTCAAGGAACACATGGGTAGTTGTCTATTTATATTGGAGGCATAAGACATAGTTGTCTTTACCAACTCTGGTTTTTCCATGAAGAACCTTTTCATAAGATTTCCATTGCATCAATTTTTTTTCTGTTTTTGTCCTCTTCACATGGACATGTTATCAACATGTCTAGGCCACAATACCCACAATGTCCCTTCAAGCAATTTGGGTTATGCCAATCATTAAAGTCTGTTACAAGGCATAAAATGGAGTTCCACATATCTCCTAGCCCCCAAAATTGACTTCGTTTAGTTGTGCATTGCCCAATAATAGACTTGGAACATACATCATAATGATTCCCAATATCTTCCATGGATTCCTTTGCTAGACGTTTTCATGTTGTTGAAGCCTTACAACAATTCAACGATTTCAACATGGTATTTACAAGCGTAGGTATTATGTTTTTCTTAATTTTTGCACATAAAAGGGCTTTAGTTTTTCAAAAGCTCAAAGTCCAACTACAATGCCCAATAAGCAAAAAAAAATTAGAAAATTATAATGTACCCAAATTGCATCCACATACATCAACCAAAAAAGTAGAAAAATAGGTATACTTGAAATGTTTGTGTCAACCTAGTTCAACTGATGTTTAATGTGCAAGTATAACAAAAAACACACATTCCAATAAGGTTATAAAACCAATAGGACCAAATCTTTCCCCTAAGTACATGCTAATGAGATCTAGTGAAACATTAAGAAGCATTGTATAGGGACATATTGTATTTAGTAGAATACATGAAGCCTAAATGTCAATACTTATAAAACTAGTATAGTAATCCTTCCTTGTATTGTAAATGAAAATAAGATCTAATAAAAATTAACATGCAATAAGTACGGATATAACTTAAATCTAATATAACAAGTGAAACCTAAACTAATGGCAAGTGCCATCAATTATAAAACCAATATGGCCATCCTTCCAAAAGTGTACATGCTAATGAAATCCACTAGAAATTAACATGTAATAAGTAGGGACATAATACAGATCCAATAAAACAAAAAAACCTAAACTAATGGCAAGTATTGAACTAATTCTAAAACCATTAGGTCCATCCTTCTTTAAGTAAACCCTAATGAGATCTAGTATAAAATTGACAAGTAACAAGTAGCGCAAGTAGAACAAATGAGTTCCTAAACTAACTACAAGTATTGTTGACCATAAAACTAGTAGAAAGTTCATTGTGTTAGTACATAAGTGGATATCCAATTAGGTAAGACCATGACATATCAAACATACAAATAGACAAGTAGACCAACCTATTTCCATCTAGTAGATGTTGCACAAATGAAGTAAGACAACAAACCCAAAAGTAGCTTGGATTTAATGCACCAATAAAAGAAGTATTTAACAACTAGGGGTTCATACATATTACATCCAATAGATAGTTAAGAAAGTAAAATCTAAGGAGATTAATGACAACAAGTATTCAATAATATCAACCATCACATTTGTGTAGGTTCAAGCAAGTAGAACGTCAAAAGAAGCACCAAACTCACAAGTAACAATATGATCATTAACAATGTTGATTAAATAACTATAAATAAGAAGTAAGTGTTAATTAATGATAGCAATTCAAAGATGTGACATGTACCTAGGTAAATGCAACAAGCATATTTTTAGACAAACTTCAAGTAGTCACTAGTGTCAAAAATGTTCATTATAGAAGAGAAATTCACAAGATTACAACTCATAGCTATATCCTTTACTTGATTACATGATGAATAAACCATAAAGATTATTCTAGGTTGAATTATATAAAAGTTGGTAAATTCTTACTTGTGACTCTTGTAAGTAATGAATTGGATGACTTTCAAAGGTGTTGACTGCAATTCGCCTCCTCTTCACATATTTTATATTTGGCGAAATAGTTGTTGATGTTTCCCACCAATTTAATATCAATGATTTGTTTTCTTCATTTAATGTGTCATTTCATCTTTTCCAAGGCATCCCCCCTAGAATTTTCCTTGTTTTGATCAACATGAATCCACTTGACCACTGTATTTTTAACATAATATCTTGAAGCACCAAGGCTCGCAATGTGTCTTTGGCTAAAGTTCACATTGTTAAATACCACATATGATAATAATACATTTTTGAATGTCAAGTGTTGGCTTTGTCTTGTACCTACCAAAGTGTTATATGCAAGCTTCATACTTTCCAACATCCCCTTGTTAGCTTCAAATAACTTCCCATTCCTTACATAATTTGGCAAAAGATCTTCCACTTCATGATGCTCTAGTAGTCTCCAAAAGACATATCTTTTTCCCTCTTCTATTAGATTATGTTCAAGGCTCCCCAATTGCCTTAACATCAATTTCGTGACTCTTAAACATTTTCTCCACCTTGAAGGTTTCTATCCTTTAATTAGATTGATTAGACCATAATCTAGTTGTAAACCAGATTCAGGGGCTACACCAATGCCAAGGGATAGGTTTCTGTCATATGCACTTGCCTATTGTTGATGTGATCTTCGGTGTCAAGTTGATGATCGACATTTGCGTTTTACTTGATAATCATGCCTATAAAACAATTGAAACTCATTTGTTAAATTGAATCTACCTTCAAATATTCAATGTGAACAATTACACAACTTATCAAACACATTAGCTCATGTACATTACTTCAAATATAAGCCCAACAAGCTATTTTGACTATTATGTAAAAGTCCATTGCATAAAGAACTAAACCCACAACTAATAGTAAGCTAATACTTTCATCCAAAAGTTGAAAAAATGTTTCATGATCAAGTATTTTTACCTTTCTTTTTCCCTTTTGTAGGGCATCTTCTTTTGTTTCCTTGCCAATCTTTGGGTCTCCTTGTGAGTGGCATTGAGTTTTTTATTTCGTAAGCATCCCATTACAATAGTTAACACAAACTTAGTGTATCAATGAGTCACTACTAGATATATATATAGACATTAACATATTTAGATTGACCATAAGAAATCACTAGCCATGTGCATATAAGCTACAAAACAATGAGTTTGAGCATATAAGAAAACACATGGCCCTAAACTATAGGTTTTGCAAATAGACATTTGGGAAGAAAAGAAAGATCCATAAACCATTCGTAACACAAGTTATCCAAGCATACAAAAGGATTGATATGGATTTTGTACCCAAATTGCTTATTAAGGTTTCAAGATATAATCTAGATGGACCAATGTCCAACATTATGCATTTAAAATTCACCATTTAAGAGCAACAAAATCCAAATAATCATCAATTTCAAGAAATTAAATATTTGAATTTTTTAGAAGAGAACTTGTGTAAACCCTAAAAGACACAAATAACATAGATCCTAGAGGATTTGTACCTTTGTTTCATCTTCTTCAAATATGACACTTTGACCTTCAGGAAGTCAATTTATGTTTGAAACAATGAAGCTTGATGAAGAATTTAAAATATATGTTTAAAACCTAAATCAAACACAACTTGTCTTTTAGAGGTTAGAATTCAAAAACAAATGCAACATTACTTGGATCATAATGGAATTTCAAAATGATTTTTCACTTTGAGAAGACAAGTTGTGTTTGATTCAGAGAAAAAACATTATGAGAAAAAGGGGTGTTTTGCAACTGGCTTTACAACTCAATTTTTGAGTTGCATTGGACATTTGTAACTCATTGTATATATGGTGCAATTCATTACAACTCAATTACAACTTTGTCACAACAATTCTTTTTCAACTACTATGCAACTCCCCTATGATTACAATCATAATGTCATGTTGACATCATTTTTCAACCATCCATCAAAATTTAACATGTGGCACTATGAGGATTTTTCGTGATTTTTTTTGAAATATTAATATCCATTGTCCATTATGATTATTCGTTTTAGATGGTCTTGGATTATGACATGTGGCATAATCAAAAGTTGCCATGTGGCGTATTAATTGAATTTTGGAAACTATATATATATACCTAGGTAGGTCGATACATAGCCATAGGTAGGTAAGTTGATATAGTTCCAACCTACCTATTTGTTTAACTACTTACTTACAATCTAGGTAGGTAGAAAAGTAGGACTTATTTATTTAAGTAGGTAGGAAGGTAGAATATTTAAAAAGTAGGTGAACTAAAAAGTAGCCACATAAGTTTTTAAATTTGTTATGTGTTTTGCCTTTAGGGTTAAGCTTTTATGAGTTCATCCCAACATGGCACATGTATTTTATTGTGAAAATGCAAAAGGAGACACTTCCTTTATATAGTTTGTGAAATGAGATATTGAAGACAAAGCATAGGGGTTAAATCTTTTAGGGGCACCCTACTTGCAATTGAGTTGTAACTACAAAAAACATTTCCCATGTGCTTTTTGTTTGATTAATTTTGTAATTAATTAGAAATTTATAATTAATTATTTGACATAATTATTTGGAATTTAATTATTTCAATTAAATGTATGATAATTAATTATCAAAATAAGTATCAGATAATTTATTATCATAATAAATATTAAATGATTAATATTTCAATAATTATTAAATAATTAATTATGTTGATAATTGATGATCTGAATTCAAATAAAATTCAATAATTACTCACCTACATTAACAAAGTTTGTTATCTAGAATCTTTTGAATCAATCAATTAAATTTTATATAATTACTTATTGAGTTTAAGTAATTAGTTATTAGATAATTAATTTTTTATTATCTGAATTAATTAAATAATATTAATCAAATTTGATTAATGAATTCATATGAATAGTTTATTATTTGGTTTACTTAATTAGTTCATGGTAATTAAGTATATTACATATTAATTACTAATTTAAATTTTTAAAAAATAATTCATTATGAAATATTATATAATAAACATGAATTTGAGTAAAAGACATTGAGGTATATAAAGACATATTCATATGTACACCCTTATTGAATGTTTAATAAAATATACACATTACTTTTAATTTCAATTCAAAAATAGACTTTCACCTTTCATGAAATTCTATGGTTTGATATGTATGTATAGCAACATAATATTGTGAATTCCAATGTAGTGAAATATTATTAACACAACAATTGAACATCAATCACCAAAAAAAGGATTATTATATTTATTACGTTATTTGAATTTTAGTTATTTAAATAATTATGAAAATGAATTATTTTAATTAATTGTTTCAATGAAGGAATTGGCTCATATTAATGAAACATTTAATAATTTCATCTAAAAAAGTTTGAAGTGTATAAGTAATGATATTTATATGTACATATTCATAAACATTTTAATACACCATTCCAATCCAACTAAAGGCGTGCATTTATGCTTTCAATGAACTCACATTAGTGAATCTTTTAATAGTATGAGTTGCCACATAGTTGACAACTAATTCTAGATGAGTTGAACACTTTAGTTCCAAAATAGTGGACAAATAGTAGTTGTGTAGTGAAACCATAGTGGCACATTTAGTTGTAACTTAGTTGTAAAATTAGCCAATTTAGTTGACTTTTGGTTGCAAACAAGTTGTAAGTTTCAGATGTTATGGACCTTTACCTAACCATGCACATGGCATGATCATACTCATCAATGCCATAAACTAGTTGCAAAGTAGTTATTCATTCAATGTTAAAGTTACATTAATTGCAACATAGTTGAGATTAACTAACTCATTACAACTTGTGATCATGGTCAAATTACGGTTGACTATCACCATATATAATTTGCGTACATATGCCCGTATAAAGTCCAAGTTGCAACTAAATTACAACTATGAAATATCCTGATGTGGCATTTTAATTATTAATTCACCGTATTTCCATATTGTAGTTGTACCCTAATTGCACAATAGTTTCCATGACAACCTAGTTGCATATCAGTCTAGTTTCCACGGACACAATTTCTCATAGTGAAAAAAGTGCAATCCATTCCAATATAATGTGCCAAACTTGAACTTATTAACTTAAAAAAAGATGACCTACACAAACATCGACAATTCATGGATTCAACATAATATTGGAGAGAAATCTTTAAACACTCTAAAAACAATGTGACAAGGATTAATGTAGTCAAATTAGTTTCCTAAGTGCATGACCAAAATCTTTGCTCACAAAGTACATTAAACAATCATTTTCATCACCATTAATATTTAGAACATAACACATTAGGGTAAAAATGGGCTAATAGGAGCCAACGACAACCTCCTGAGTTACTATGATTAATCGTGAAAAGATGATGTGGCAACACAAGATTGGACGAAAAGTCCTAAGGTAATGTTAAATAACAGTGTTTAGACAATGCTTTTACACTGTTTCAATGTGCTAAAAACACTAATTATGGGCTTTAAAATGTGTTGAAAGGTATTCTATATTTATTGGATTACTTTCAAACTTTACTGGATGCTAAATTAACATATTAGAAAGGACTTCACATAAATACAACATAAACTTTCAACATTAATTTAATTTATGAGACTTATGAACATCAAAACCAAGGATTGGTTACGCCAAAATTGGCTCTTATTAGCTTGGTTTTACCCATTAGGGTACATTCTATTTACAAACCTTCATGACCTCCACAAACCTAAAGTTGGAGCTTGTTATTAGCAGTTGGATTCCATGTCCCTTTACATGTGACACATTGAATTCATACATTTGGTTATACAATGCCAACTAAATTGATCATTTAAACTCTTTGTTATAGGGAAACAATAAGATTGACTCCAATATAATTTCACATTATAGATGTAGGACAATATTACAGCCCTAAGCAACCTGATGTACCAAACACCCACACTGGCCATTTGGCCATTACTTGGATTACTTAATTATGCAAACACATTTAGTAGGAAGAACACACATGTGCTAACAAACCTAATATGTATAAGATTGAAATTCACATCTTTAGTTCATACCATTTCTTGCTTTCATTTTCACCTCAAAAATCCCACCAAACATTAAGCACGACTTCTCAATGGTAACCTTATACTAAAAAATTAGATAAAGAAATTGCATGTTGTGGATTAATTACGTTGGTAACTTGTTATTTGTCAAAAATTGTAGCAAAATCTGCCACCAGTGCTTCTAGCTTGAACATAAGTTCACTGTTACACAAAAACTTGTAGTATAAAAATAGGATTAGATAGAAAGGAAAGTGCAAGAAGGCACCAACTATTTATTAAAATATGCACACTTGTGATACTTGTGCTATAACATATAACCCTAAAGCCCACAACTAGATGGCACAACATTGCTCAATTCTATGCAATTATGTTGTGATAAAAATGCAAATACAACTCACAATGTGCCATGCTTTCTTATCACCATCAAGGCACACCTTCCATTGATGCAAATCTCCATTTTGGATAGTCACAACACCTAGAGCTCAAGAAACAAAAGCTTTGGACACTGTTGAGCCACACACAAAACAACATTGCCATGTGGTCCAGTTGTTGGGGGAAAAAAACCCTGATGAAAATTTCTTCTTCATCCTTACACCTTTTTCATTCATTGAATGAGACATTAAAAAAGGTGCCAAAAGGGAACATAGAAGATTTTGAAATAATTAGGGCAGGATGAGTGGGTGGGATGAATTTATTGAACTTGGACAAGGTTTTGACAAAAGTATAATCAAGTAGGTGAAAGCCCATATTTCTACTTCTAGACTATGGAAACATGTGAAAATCCAACTTGGAAATTTCCCCCCAAAAAAGTAAACCATGCCTTCCCCATCTTGTTTACATTCCAAAACATATTTTTTCATCTCATTTGGAATTGTAAAAGTAGGTGAAAAGTAATCCCCAATGAATAGCACTTTTTCCATGTTCATTCGTACTTCCCCTTCTAACCAATGTCATATTTGCATTCCAAATGTATTCAAAACATGTACCATGTGCATATGTAAACACCCATACAATTTTTTTACATTTCCATAACATTTTTTGCTACTTGTTGTCTACTTTTCAAAATGTGAGCGAAATAGGTGTCAAAATATATGCCATCAAATCCATATTAAATTATTGTATTCCTTCCTTTTCAACACTTAAACTCTAATCAATTGAAGCTTTTTACATGGACATTGCAAAAAAATTCAAATAAAAATTTCTTTTTTTCCTATTTACATATGTTTCTCAATAATAAAATTTTGCATATACCCAAGATACATTTTTGGTCTACTTTACCATGCTTGGACCCCGATGTAAAATTGTCCATTTGAATGTAGGAGGCAAGTGGAATACTTAAAACTTAAACTTATAAGTTTCAAAATTGTGACACATGTTTCAATTTGATTAGCTAGAGGAAAAGTTAGAAGAAAAAAATGGGTTTTTTCAATTTTTATAATTGGCCATTGTTATGTAGGGTAATAATGTCCTTTTTTACAAAACAATGTTCAATTTTCAACTTTTCCATTTTAATAAATCATGGACTTTATAAACTATTAGCAATCTTATGGAATCTTGATAAATTAAAATATTAAACTTACTTAGAAGCCCTTATTTTAACATTACAGTAGCCTCACAATCATATTATGAAAAAAAAAAAACATTTCACACATGTTTATTATCTTATAAAAGTTCATAAATGTTTTTATGGTTGTGATAAAAGATGTTACATCACATTAAAAGTCCACCTTGTAATCAAGTGATGGCATTTTATTATCAAAATTTTAAGTTTGACTATACAAATGTTGTAAATTAGCCCTTCTATGATTTTTAATCATATCCCAACACATATTGTACCAAACTTAAACGTAAACCCCCCCCCCCCCCCACCACCCCCATTGGCACCCACAACAAACAAAACCCCACCAAAATAA
>Ga0116231_10003125_pt1 | contig 34617 bp, 16 predicted proteins | sample S1TSphgellanicum_2_FD_89695 | JGI IMG/M metagenome (GOLD analysis project Ga0116231, IMG submission 89695) | Host-associated microbial communities from peat moss isolated from Minnesota, USA - S1T2_Fd - Sphagnum magellanicum MG | ecosystem: Host-associated > Plants > Peat moss > Unclassified...
CGTGGTGTGTCTCGTGGTCCAAAGTGCCCGTGGCTTGTCCCAACACCCAAGGGTGTCCCGGAAATGTGAACTAACCACTTTGTGGTTTGTTTTGATGCAGATTCTAGCTTGATCAACTAATACCTCTTCCTAGTCTAATCCATGGGCTCCTAACTCGACCCTTTACCCCTTTTTAGAGTTGGAAGCCGGGAGCGTGCCTTTAAGTCTCAACTTTCTGCAATTTGACTTTGTGAAACCCTCAAGTGGGTTTCACCCCGTGACTTGAAAGCGCGTCATACTATCTATGTTTCAATTATTCTAGGGTTACTTTTCATTGTTCTAAATTATTTCACCCTACATTATTTATGACTATTTATGATTATTTTAGTTATTTTTTGCTATTTTTAATTATTTCACCGTAGGTTATTTTTTATTATTCTAAATTATTTTTGGGCTATTTTATGTTACTTTGAAAAACTACTTTACGCTATTTCACCTTATATTGTTTTCAATTATTGTAAGTTATTTTTTATTATTTTTAGTTATTTCGCCCTAGGTTACTTTCAGTTATTCTAAATTACTTTTGGGTTATTTTATGTTACTTTTTTTTGTTACTTTAAGCTATTTCACCTTAGGTTGTTTTTGACTATTTTAAGTTATTTTTGGTTATTGTAGGTTATTTCACTTTAAGTTATTTGCAGCTATTATATGCTATTTTTGGTTATTTTAAGTTCTCTTCATTTTATGTTATTTTCAACTATGTGAAGTTATTGTTTGTTATTTTTTGCTATTGAAGGTTATTTCACCATATGTTATTATTGGATATTCTAGGCTATATTACCATAGGCTATTTGTGGTTATTCTATTTGTGGCTATTGGTGTTTATATATTTTATTAATGGTTATTGGTTTGGTGATTGTTGGTGGCTGTTTTATTAGTGATTATTGGTGGTTGTTTTATTAATGATTATTGGTGGTTGTTTTATTAGTGATTATTGGTGGATGTTATATTAATGGCTATTGGTGGCTATTTTATTGTTAACTATAGGTGATTATTTTATTAATGGTTATTAGTGGTTATTTTATTAATGGTTATTAGTGGTTATTTTATTAATGATTATTAGTGATTATTATATTAATGACTATTGGTGGTTGTTTTATTAGTGATTATTAGTGGTTATTGTATTAATGACTATTGGTGGTTATTTTATTAATGATTATTAGTGGTTATTATATTAATGGCTATTGGTGGTTATTAATGGTTATTATTTTAATGATTATTGGTGGTTATTTTATTAATGATGATTAGTGGTTATTATATTAATGGCTATTGGTGGTTATTATTAACTAATTTTTATGGTATTAATGGCTATTCTATTACTGACTATTAATGACTATTGGTGGTTATTTCATTTATGGTTATTAATAATTATTCTATTGGTGGACTTATTTTATTAACGGATATTAGCGGATATTTTATCGGTGGATATTGGTGGGTATTATATTAGTGGATATTGGTGGATATTGGTGGTTATTATGTTAATAATTATTGGTGGTTATTATGTTAATAATTATTGGTGGCTATTGGTGGTTATTATATTAATGGATATTGGTGGTTATTCTATTAATGGCTATTAGTGGTTATTTTATTTATGGTTATTAGTAGTTATTATATTGGTGGAGTTATTTTATTAATGACTATTGGTGGTTATTTTATTTATGGCTATTAATAATTATTGTATTGGTCGAATTATTTGATTAATGGCTATTAGTGGATATTGGTGAATATTTTATTAGTGGTTATTGCTGACTATTTTATTGTAGGCTATTTTAAATTATTTTTCATAATTTATTATTAATTATTCTAAGTTATTTTATCTTAGGTCATTATATTATATTTTAGATTATTTTAAATTTTTATATTTAAGATAAAATAATTTATGATAACTTAAAGTAAATTAAAATAATTAAAGTAGCTTAAAATAATATAGGGTATATCATAAAATAACATAAGATATTTAAAACAACAATAACAAAATAAACCTATTTATCACATTAAATGATAATAGTGAATTATGTCAACTAGTAGTGAAACATGATGTTTACATAGTGATATTATAATGAAATAACTTTAACTAGGGTGAAATCATTAAAATGTAGTGAATTTAGTTCACTTTTAAGGTCCCATAATGATTTAGGTTAATGAATTACACCTCATTTTTGTAGTAATAAAAAATAATATGTATATTTTTATATATATCTTGTACATGTGTGTAAATGTGTAATATTTAGGTGGGTTGTCGATGGGTAGGTAAGAAACCATGGTGGGTAAATAGGTCATGGGTGGGTGGGGTAGGTAGCTATATATTATTTATTTATTATTTAAATTTTTATATTTACAAATTAAACAATTATTTATTTATATTTTGTGGTTGGCCAAATTTTTGTCCAATTTGACAAGTTAAAAAGACAAATTTATGGTAAATAAAAAAAATCACTAGTCAAGTTGGATGTGTTCAAATTGATTTGTCCAGTTTGACTAAGTGATCAAATTGACCAAATGTCAAAATGATTGGTTATTGGTTTAGTTTTCTAATCAAGTAAATTATGATTTCTTGTAGTGAGTATTTGTGAAGTGTTGTCTGATATCGGATTTGATGTTGTATAATTTATATTTTAACATGATGATGACACATTCTACTAAATTGGTTGATCTCTTTTAAGTAAACCAAATAGGTTTTTATGCTTTCTAGCTTAAACTTCAATAATTGTTTCGTTGCCATCAAAGAAAGAAAACAAAAGTTATAGGTTTAGCAATTATAGGGTTTAGGATTTAAAGTTAATAGGTAATTCTAAACTTTTATTTCTTTTTCCTTGTGATGTTTATTGTCCTTTTGTGTAAAAAAGGCCCTTTTAAAAACCCTGAATAGAGATGACGACCAAAAAAAAGGAACATGAAAGCTATACATGATGATGATGTTGATTACAGCTTCTAGTGAGTCTGTTTTGGCATCCATTGTGGAATGTTCAAAAAATAGTTTCGTTAGTTGTGTCACAATTCCATTCAGCTAATTTGTCACTGTCCTAATTATGTTTGAAGGTTTTTGTGCTTGGATTCCAGTGTTAGATGAACCATTCGATGTTTACAAGACCATGTAATAGGTGTTAGTTTAAATGACAAAGTGGGTTTGTACCCTAATGTTTCGTAAACAACTTTATGTTAACATTGTTCTTGAAATGTCAAGAATAATTATAAGATTGGCAATGTGTATGAGAATAATGGTTGAGAGAGATTGTGGGTGGCAAACCAATTATAGTGACACAATGGAAGCTAGAATAAACAACAACATCGTGCAAAGTGGTATTGTTGGGGAGTTTTTGGCAAAAGTGTTGATTATGGTAGTGAATGTTGCACTAGCATGCAAACCTTCCATTTGTTCTTGCCTTTTCTTGTTATGCCATCACCCCTACATTACTAGGGGTCATTGGAAAGACATCATTTAGAAGGTGGAGACTAACTTTTTCCCTCTTTGTGCGATGTGAACAATAGAGAAAGGCGGTCCATTGACTTTTTTACTCTCATTGATTGTTTGCATGCCATGATCTTGTTGGTGAAGAAGCATCACCCACAATATTCTATTGTTAAAAATAAGCTTTTCTTGCTTGCCCCAATTACAATTTTTTTTTTCCTCACTTGCACACAATGTGTGCAAGCTGTGATTAAAAAAATGGAGAAAGAAGAATTAAATGTAACTAACATCCTTACATTCAATCTTGCTACTTTTTGTTAGGTGAGTAAAGATGCGCTTCTTTCCTTCAACTGCACAATGATTTTACTCTACTAAATGTTGTAATGGAAAACAACAAAAACATAGTTGAAAGTACATATTGAACCCTAGACCTTAAACCCTACTTTCAAAACCCTTAAAAACCACACAAGGAGGTTCCTATTTTTGATTGATTAGTTTGTTTGTTGTGATGGAATTGCAAGTCCTATTAAGATCAAGTGGTCTCCTTGATTCAAATGTTTCATAGTCATAGGCTACTATTTGTTTTTGAAACAACTATGCGATTATTTCCAAAGTAGTTTTCCCACAGTCCTTATTCATATATATCATCACATTTCACCTAACTATTTTTGCTAGTTGTAGTTGAATTATAGGTGTTTAGTGAACTAAACACATATAATTGGGAGGTCAAGGGGAGTTGAGAGTTAGGAGTCTTGGGAAGTCAAGGGTTTTGACTATCTAGTTGGGGTGATAGTTTTAGAAAACAAAATGGGTTCAAGATTGATTGAAATTTATTGCCATTTTTAGAAAAATATTAAGCCAAAGCATGCCACAAGTTTATGTGGGTAGAAATCATGTGGCCCAACTTGGATGTGGTAGACATTAATAGAGCAATCAATTTTCAGTTTTCAATATCAAACATTTTAGTTTTCAATTTCTAGTATTTAGAGATTTAAGTTTTCAATATTGAAACATTTCAATTTTCAGTTCTCAATATTCAGACATTTCAATTTTCAGTATTAGACATTTCAGTTTTTAGTTTCCAATATTAAACATTTTAGTTTTCAGTATTAGACATTTCAATTTTCAATTTTTAGTATTAGACATTTTAGTTTTTAGTTTTCAGTATTAGACATTCCAATTTTTAGTTTTTAGTATTAGACATTTCATATTTTAGTATTTGACATTCCAATTTTTAGTTTTAGTATTAAACATTTCAATTTTCAATATTAGACATTCCAATTTTTAGTTTTTAGTATTAGACATTTCAGTTTTTAATATTAGACATTTCAATTTTCAGTATTAGACATTCCAATTTTTAGTTTTTAGTATTAAACATTTCAGTTTTCAGTATTCAATCATTTTAGTTTTCAAAATTTCAGATTCCTTCCAAACATTCACAAAGAGATTTCAAATTTCAGTTTTTAGTTTTCAACTTTCAATATTCACACATCCAAATTCAAATATTTCAATTTTCAAAATTTCAAATTCTAGACGATTCACATAAAGATTTCAAATGTCAATTTTCAGTTTTCAATTTTTAAATATTCACGCATCCCAATTCAGACATATTAGTTTTCAAATTTTCAAATTCCAAACATTTTACATACACATTTGAAAATTCAGTTTTCAACTTTCATTATTCACACATCGAAATTCAAACATTTCAGTATTCAAAATTTTAGATTCCAAACATTCCATATATTGTAGTTCCTTGGCAGGTTAGGCACATGCCTCCCAAACAATTAATTAATTTTCAATTTTCAATTTTCGAAAAAAATATACTCTTAAAGATTCTTTATTTTCCTTCCTAAGGAGTTGGCCTTTGGAATAAAATATTAATCATGGTCATATAACATTGGGCAAAGCCATTATGCAATGAGCTGCTTGTTTTGTTTGTCACATTGAAATCTTCCAAATCATGACACCTTTGGCTACACTCTTGATATCATTTGGAAAATCCTTGTTGATCTTGATGAATAAGGGTGCATGGAGTTGCTTTCATAATGTTTCATGTTACAATGGAAAAGTTATTGAATATTGAACAAGTTTATCCATTAAATTCATTTAAATCAAAACTAAAAATTATAGGGCAATTTGGGCACCTTCTTGGCATTGTTGAAAACCCTAGGCTTTAATGAAAGTGATTTGGAATTTTTTAGGCCTAAGGTGTGAGAGATATTGAATTTTGAACAATTTTTTGTCATTAAAAATTCAATTAAATTACCAAAAATGGTTTGTGAAGGAAAAAAGAAATTGGGAAACCAGTTCACACTTGGGCCAAGCTACACTAGTTTTATTTTAAAAAAACCTTTACACAAGATGAGCATTTTGAATCTAATAAAATATGGTCTGCAATCAAGCCCTTCCTCATCCATAATTTGCACCTGGTGTATTTTTCTCATCCATCAGGAACAATAATGCAACGAATAATTTCCGGAGAACCATTCTCCTATTCCATAGATCACGCACAGCCGGTTGGTTACCGGTAAGTCATACCGACGGCAACCGGTTGAAAAGCCACGTGTCTCGGTATTGAGCACGACCGACGGGTTGGAAAATTTCAATTGACCGTTTTTCACTGTTGAGGTAATTTATTGTTCACCGTTTTAGGGCATTTTCCGTCCCGTAATTAAATGTCTTACTACTTACTGCGGTCGCCTTCCTTCTTCCCTTTGTCTCTCTCATCTCCTCTCCTCTCCCTCTCTTCCTCCTGGCTCTTCTCTCGCAGCTCCGCTTGTTCATGTTGCCCTTGTTCGCGATGGATTTCTTGCTTCATGTTGCTTGTTTGCGTCATGTGTGGGAAGCAAGCTGATGCTCTCTTGCTTCGCATTTTTTTTGGGGTTTTAAATCAGACTTTTTTGGCTGTCGGTATTGTTGGGAAATTCACTGAGAAATTCCATTTTTGCTGCCAAGCTGACTGACGTGTCCGTCTGTCACGATTCTTCGTGATGTATGTCGTCCGAGCTCGAAGCTCTATGTGTATGTGCAGACTGACCTTGAGGTATTTCCTGGTAGTGGTTTTCAGTCGTGGACTTTCTTTTGTTTGGGGCACAGCTTGAAACCCTAACGCGGAGAAGCTGATCCGGATTCTATCTACAGGAGAAAAGCACTTCCAACCTTGATTTCGCTTTCAATCTGTCTTCGAAAAAATATTTCTGATATGCCGGTGAGTTTCTTACCTCAATTGTGAAGTAAATGCTCGCAAAACTTTTGCAAGAAAGCCCTTAGGGTTATGACATCCTCTATCTCATTTGGAGTTTTCTGATAGCAAGCTGGTTTGCCCTGAGTTCCTGTGACCTCGTTGCTTTGCAGTGATGTCTCTGCAGGCAAACGCTCTTGGATTGTATGAGTTTTGAAGTACGAATGAAGATGTGTGTGGCAACTTCCGATGCGTTTGCGTTTGTTCCTCATAAAACTAGGAAAACATCTTAAAGACATGGCCAACAGTAGTAGCAAACTTGCTGCTCTGGAGGTAGTACTTTGTGCAAGAGGGAGAGGTACAGTTTCAAACATGGTTTTTTGACAAGAGTTTGACGCATGATGGAAGGAAATTTTGATTAGGAAAGTGTGAGAAGAAGGCTCTGGCAGATAGGTACACAGAGGAAAGGAGATAAAGATTTCCAGAAAGCTGTAGGAGAGGAGGAAGAGTGTGAGGAATATGGGGGGAGTGTGTTGCTGTTTCAGTCCAGATGATTTTGAGGACTACAATGTGGCATATCCAACTGGAAGTGTTTACCAGAATTGCTTCTGTTTGCGCCATTGTGTGCAATGGTTTCTTCAAATGGTAATATACACGTCCTTCTTTCCATTTTACAGAATGTAAATCGTTAAAGAGATAAGAGGATGCTTTACTTAATTTCTGTTTGTATGTGGACCTGCAGCAGTATTCAACCTGGTTTGATGATTCACAAATCCAAGATTCATCAACTCAAAATCAAGGAGTATCTGGCCCACCAGTAGCAGGACTAATAGGAAGCATCAACTCTGATGTGTCACTTCCTGAGACTTACCGTGCACCTCCACGACCATTACCTTATGATACAGACCCTCGGTACTCCCGAATAGTTCGTGATGGTCTCATATCACGGCTGAATAAGAGCCATTTGCATCCAGGGGAGGGGGAGCCACTGTGCTGCAGCAGCCTTGTGGGAGATGGAGCAGGAGAAGCTTTGACACCCCTGCAGAGACGGAATGGTGCAGAGGGTGATCGTGAGGAGCAAGCCCCAAGTTATAGGCCTGACTTGTCGGGAAAGTGTGTGCCATCAGCGAAAGGTTTTCCAAAAGTTGATTCTGTGCAGTCACTTGCAGATGACGAAGAATTTTGCCCTACTTGTTTTGATGGTAGTATTTTCCTCCATCTTAATTCACACCTTCAATTCTGGTTTCTTGGAAGTCTTGGTATGCCCATATGCAGCAGTACTCAACCAGGAACTTTCTCCTCCTGTGCAAACATTGCGTTGAGTTCTTGTCTAATTAGGGTTGGAGGGTTGTAAGAAGCTAGTTTGTAAGCCATTGAAAGCACCAATTGCCTACATGTATCAGTGTACGGTATACGGGCTCATAAAAGACTGCTCCTCAGGAGTTCTAATGAAGAGGGCTAATTGATAGTCATTTATCAGATAAAATGTTGTTTTGCAAAGCTTGAGGGAGAGGCTCAGAATTTCGTGAGAAAGTTTTTGTTGGCACAGGTTACAATGAGGAGAATCCTAAAATAACCATGGAGTGTGGGCATCATTTTCACTTGAGCTGTATTTATGACTGGATGGAGCGCAGCAAGCACTGCCCTGTGTGTGGCAAGGTATTCTTTACATTGTTCCCTTAAGATTAGAAATATGGTGTCCAGCCAAGTGAGTATCTGCTGCATGCTTTTGTAGAGTCACATAAATGGCTTAAGAAATGTGGCATTAGATTTCTATCTGTTCTGAGAGGTCTAATATGGTTTTGTGGTATGTTTCAGGAGATGGTTTTTAGTGAGAGCCTCTAGAATTGAGGAGGACACCTCTGTTCAGTCATGGAAATTACAGCAAAGTTAAGGTAAGGCAGAAGTAGTCCAGGAAATCAGGGGGTTATGGTTTATTCATTCCATAATGTTGTGACACTTACTTGATTTGGGCATTGGGAAAAAGATGCAAGACAATTGCCTTCATACTGGGTCAAATCCCTGAGCAAGGTTTTGCTAACTTGAGAAGCAGGGCATACTAAGGCTTCCCAGGTGGATGTAGTTTGCAACCAATAACTTGTACATATCACATTGTATATTGGCATCGCAAGCATCTTGTGATGGAATTTGGATTACATAGTTAGATTGCCACCTTGTCCTGACCTATATTGGCCCTTGGTTTTCTTACCTGTAAATTTTACCAAGGGGCTAATTCTCATTTTGGTGTCTTACATCAAGATATATATATTTATGAAAGCCAGCTTGTTGGGACTCCTGACCCATATTGCTTGTCATTTGATTAATGTGAATTGCAGCTCTCTCCAGGTGTTTTGGGACATGCAAAATGTTAATCTTCCCTGTGCAGAAGCCCGGGTGATGTATACACTATACTATACACCTTAAATGTACAGGGATCTGACTTTCATAGATCTGTGTTTTCTGAGTCCAGAAATGATCAAATGTCCAAATGTGAAAGGGATTAAGGCCCAGTGTAATGGGCATGGACAAAACCTAGGATTTCCCAAAATGAGGAAGAATAATAAGATGGTAGGCTCCACGTTTTGGGTCAGGAGCAGTGGGCCCTCTTGAAGTCAATGGTTAACATGAGCCTAAAAATGTTTATGGTACAAAAGTTACACTTGTGCACCTCAAATCTTATGAACCACAATTCTATGTTTACCTTCAATCCAAGAATAAAATTGATGAAAAATCTAATATCATATTGTAAAATAAGTGGAATGCACTTTTGGTAGTGATAAAACATTTGCCTTCACAATTTGTGAAAAATGTTTGGCTAAGGCATTTGATCTTGCATTTTTGTCATTGAGTTTAATTCCTTTCATGAAAGTTCTTTTCACAAAATGTTTTGTTTGACTTAGTGGAAAAACCAAATAGACATGTTTTCCCTTTCCTCTAGAAATGTCATTCTATTCTTGCCGATTTTGATTTTTGGATGTCTTAGTGTGTTGATGATGTCTTTGCACTAGTTATATTTGTTTGGGGATTGATTGGAAGCTAAAGCATGTAACTTTTGGCCTATTTGAAGTTATTGAGACCACATGATAGGAAGTGGCATAAACTTGATTGATTTGTTGAATGCATATGGATTGAGGAATAAGATTATAACATATGTCAAAAATGAAAGTTCAAATTTGAGCACAACAACAAATGCTCTCAAGTTAATTGTGAAATATAAAGCTTTGGTTTGAAAGAGAACTTGTAAGGGACATGTTTTGGGCAAAGCTTGCCAATAAATCACCATTGTTGAAAAATATATAAGGGTTTCAGATATGTTTTTATAAAGTCTACCTAAACATATTTTCAAAAATCACTATTACAAAACATGTCCCCATTGTCACTCAATGTTAGGCAGAATGTGTAGTGGAATGGGGACATGTTTTGTAGTAACAAATGCATCATTTGGCTAAAGAAATATGGTAAAGGCCAAAGGGAATGGAATAAAGCCTACATTGAAGTTGGTTTGAGACCAAGAAAAAAAATTAAGTTAGTTTTTTTTTCATGTATTGTGGTTTTCAATTTTTTTGTTTACTTATGGGAGTTTTTATGTTTGTTTGTGGGAATCCTAGCATTATTGTTTTGTTGATAAGTGAAATATTTTTGCAAGTTTGCAAGTAAGATCATATTATTTCAAGATGCATTACAATTCAAGGTAATAATGGTTTTCTATTATTATAGTTGATAGACATCAATGAGGATTACTAATTGTGTTCCTTCATTTTTAACATAACATATATATTAAATTATTGTTCATATTTGTTTTTCTATTGTGAGTGTTTGTGTGTCAAACTAATCCCATGAACATTGGTTGTTTTCTCATGCCTTACATCATGACCTTGAAATTCAAAAAAGAATTTACAGTTGCATTCCTTATGGATATTATATGAAATATGATTTTCGTATGGCTTTGGAGTTGTCAGTACTTGCATCTAACATCAAAAAGAAAATATGTGAGGTTTTAGATGATTTTTTCATTTAAAAAAAAATATGAAAAAAGACATCCCATAACATGTTATCTGTGATATTAAACCCAAGATTTAAAATTCTTTGGTTGGTTTCTTTGCTTATTGGTTGAAGACAAGGTGTTTCCATTGTGGAAAATTATGATAAACAATCTTTGTTTCAATGCTTTTGAAATGCCACCATGTATTACATCTTATGGCAAAATTTGAATTTATGTTAGATAAATTAAATGTTGAAAATTTCAATATTAACATTTGTGAAATGATTATTTCAAAGCCTAAAAGTTGGCGAATAGGGTATTGTAAATGTTCAGGAGGTACCAAATCGATGCAAAGGACATTAAATGTCCTTTGGAATGATGGGGAACATATGAATCCATTGTTTTCAATTGTTGTTTTTTTCGTTTGTTAGATTTTTAACAATCCAAAATTGAAATTGAAAAGAATTTTTTGCTTCAATGGGATCCTTACAAGTTTGAAGGGATGTTTGCTATAAACAAATCATTTAGATAAGTTAATATTTGTAAGAAAAAACTAGCTTAATGATCCAAAGGTGGGTTGTATTTTGTCTTCTAATTTGATACAATTGATTGATGTTGATGCTTCTTTAGAAAAATAGTTAAAAAATTATGAAGGTGAGTTTGAGTGAGACAAGCTTGTGTACATGTGATTTGTAATTTCATTCCTTTGTGTATAGGTTGTTTGTAATAAAATTGTTAGATTTTGAGATCTAGGTTATGATAATCACATTGAATATTTGATATATATTATTTTTCAAGAATATAGAAGGTTGACATTTGGCCATCAATTTTTGTAAAAGAAGTTGATATCGTTGCTAAATATTGTAAATGAAAACTTAAAAAGAAAAGAAAATGCAACCAATTTTTTTAAAATGTTTTGGAAATTAAAAAGAATGTGTATCACTAATCCACACTTACCAAAAAAAAATGCCCCCTTTGTTTTGAAAAAGAGGAAACACAATGAAGATAAACAAAGATCTTTGTTAACATTGAGTTAATTTGTCCATTTTTTGAGACCTTACTTAACATTGGTGTTAAGCTTTGAAATCAATTTCTTTTCAAAGATTTATATTAGTTAAAAATGATTAATAACATCATCTCAACATGAAGGCCATGCCAAATGCCAACTAAAATTTAATGTAAGTTAAAATTTTAAATGTGAATTAGCAAGCTAGTTTTAAGTTGCTTGACACTAGCCTAACACTGGAAATAACAGCAAGTGTGACCATACCTAGATCTCTAAGCTAAGCATGTGAGGGGAGGGATCTGAGAGAAGATTTTGAATTGATTGAAGCTGTCTCCAAATGTGTGCATTTATTGGGTTTTAGTCATCCCTGTAGACATTTGAAGTTCGTCTACCCCATGAGTGCAGTCATAAGTCACAACCTTAAGTGTCAGTATCATGACCTTCATGTACAGTAGTCATGAGCTAATGCTAGAATTCAACATGAATGTTACCAAGTTGAGCACATTGAGTAATTATCTTGTAACCCTTGCAAGGATTTTCAAACTAGTATCAGTCTCTTCAATCTAACCCATTAAGTTCACCAGCTCCTGGATATAAATAACCATATATTATGTTTGCCAAAAATTTCTGACAAATTATTAAATCCTTGCATTGTCTGGGAAGCAATCGAAAGACTCAGTCATGCCATTCTCTACCAAATGAGAGGCATATGCTTAGTACTTACTATGAACCCATTCCTTCATTTTCAGATGCAAACTCCCAAACTCATGTAAGTTCTACACCTTCTCCCAACTAGTCAACTAACAAATTATTGAAGGAACCTCTTACAAAGAATGTGCCATTGCGAAGGGGGGGTACATAGACACATATGTAACCCTCATTTGTGTACATATATATTATATAAACCCTAAAACCTGGAGAGTAATAGAAGGTTGGAATTGTTAGAACAAGCTTTCATTAAAAAGGAGGTGAACATTGACACCCATTTCTCAACAATAGATACAACAAGTATATATAGGTACAAGAGTTGGGTTCTCATTAGATACAGGAACAGACAACAGACCCCACTCCATTGTCAGGGTGGTTCTTAGGATTCCTACCTGCAGTTCTCAACAGAATCAAAGACCTGATTCTGTTATATTAACCACAATTCTCAACTTGTTTTGAAGAAATTAAATAATCAACCATAAAATCACCAATTCATTGTCAATTCTTCCATGAAGAACACCGTTTCTTTAAGGGGTTTGAAATAACCAGGACCAATGGTTCTTTGATTCTGAAAGGACCGCAACCTGGCAGGTCTCCAATTCTGAAATATTTCAAAAATCAGAACTGGTGATTCTTTATAAGTTCAATTACTTGCACAACTCTGGTATATACCATCTGATGCCCAACAGGCTTAAAAAATCCTTACTATGGTGAGAGAGACTGGATTATAAACCTCAAACTGTCCATAACTATGTGAAACTTTTTACAAAGCAAATTTTGCTTCAAGTCCTACATGCTTGAGCCTTTAAAAAACCTCAAACAACAAAGCCCTTTCTTTTACCAGTGGTCATGAGTAATGATGGGTTTGTTTAGAAAAAAAAAATCTATTCAAGAATAAAAGTTCTAGGAAGGCACAAATGTGCCACAATATCCGAAGCCCACGAGGAAGAATGCAACTGATTGGCAAAACAAGTAGACGAAGAAGTGGTTTTTCCCTTGAGAGTGGAAATCATAGACTGCACAGAAGAATAAGAATGCAGCTGTCCAAAGCTCCCACATATTTAACCTGCCATAAAAACAAGTTTGAGCATGTGCCCATAATAAAGCCAATAAATCATTTAAAAAATTTACATGCGAAAAGCGACTGTATAAAAAATGAATTTAAAAATCATAGAAAATGAATTTTAAATGTGACCATAAATATGAAAATATTAATTTCTACATCGATCATACAGTAGCCCATATGGTCCATGTGGCTAGTGTATGATCAAAGTAGAAGAAAGATATTCAAAGCACAAGGAGTTTAGAAAGGACAAGATAGATCACACTACTTGTCACCCAGTTGCCAGCCCTTGATGACCCTGTTGTTCATGAGGCGCAAGAGTGATCTCTTTCCTGAGAGTTTAGAGGACATTTTGTAATTCATTATGTTTCCAAGCTTCTCCGTTACAATCCATTCATTGACACGGCCAAGGTCGAATAGGCCAATAAAAGTTGCCTTGGTTCGATGCAGTGACATCACATTCTCAAATAAGACCCAAAACACTAACAAATGCAAAGACCTGCACCAATTATAATGTTTCCAATAAGTCCATATAACAGACTAGCTTTTCCTGCAATATTGCAATGTGGATGGGTTTAGTCCAGTGCTGTTTGGCGGTCATTTGATTTTTTTTCTAATAACCTCCAGTTTTCAGTTTCTCTAAAAATTTCAGAGTCAAATAACCTGCTGATAGCTTAATGTTAAGTGAATGTTAGCTTAACATAAATTGTTCATGGTAAGTAGATGGAAATCCTAAATGACTAGCATGGTGTTAGGGGACTCAACATTAGAGTCCCTAACACCAAGTGTGAATGCACCTTTAATGACCAAACTCATAGTATTGATTATGTTTTAAAAAAACTGTTCAAAGGGTTTAGGGTTTAGTGAGTTATTTGTTGCCATTTCTAATAACCACCCAACGCTGGTTTAGTCAAGAGCAGTTTGGTGTGATGATGCAGGACAATAAATCAAGAGTGTTTTTCTTTTGCAGATTAATAATATTGGATGCAATTAGTGCCTCATGGCTTAAAAAATACAAGAGAACTAACACAAACAAAAACCCTAGAAAAGAGTTTAGGGTTTCAGTTAACTGTCCTGAACATGGAGGAATCCCTATACTCAGTATTATTGAAATCAGAATCAGGTGGAAACTTTTATTACTTTAAGTGAAAAGCCACAAACTAGAAAAAATTGAAGACTGCCATACTTACTTGGGAGTGCTGAAGGCAGTCAAGATGGTGATAATGGATGGAACATAGACAGCTCCCCAGAAAGGTAGATCAACTTCTGGCACCAAGACGGTGGCAGGAATAACAAGGCAGTAGAAAACGAATGTAACAATATGTGCAAGCACCTTTCGAACAAAGAAGAATGCATACAACATGTGTATTTTTTTCCATAGTTTCACTTTCTGCAATTATCCCCAGAAAAATCTTTTACCACTACCATCATAAAAATAACATTCCTTTAATTCACCATCATTAAAGTTTTAATTTACCATCCACAGCTAACTTTCATCCATACCCATAGCCAAATCAATGCCTTTATTATATACCTAGAAAACATATGGTTTCTCATTTTGGTTGAAGTTAGACTTTCCTTGCATGTTGGTTTGAAAGGCATTTGTTGAAATTTTCACTTATTTCATCATCATCTAGTGCAAAAAGAGGGGTGTCTTCACAAGGGCAAATCTGGTGGGTTTAGGGTTTGGGGATTTGAGTAACAGGATCCAAATATGGGTATGAACTACACACTACAAACAGGTGGGTATGTTGGTTTACCTTATTTTTCAAAATTTGTGGAAACACTTTGCGAAAAAGGCTTGCTGGGCCGCATGACCAACGATGCTGTTGAAACCTGTAGGCTCTTAAAGTACTTGGCAACTCACTTTTGCACTGTTCCGTATAACCCAGCAGTCCAGATTCCAAAACAGAAATGGGTTGGTGATTCAGTACTTAATCAAGGGCAGAGTATACCCAAAGTTCCACTCATGAAACATGGCATCAACCCTAATTTTTTTGACACCCAATTGTTTCCCCTAATTTGCAAACCAGCTTTACTTTTCACCATTTAGATGTGCAATAACCCATTTCATAGTTTGTTTTCTCTTGGGTTGAAAAACAATTTTGCCAATCAGATCATTTGGTTATAACTTATTACCTCAAGGTCATGGAGATACACAAATTTCCACCCGCACATACTTGCCCTCACAGCCAAGTCCATATCTTCAACCGTGGTTCGGTCATTCCAACCTCCAGCTTCATTCATTGCTTGAATCCGCCATACTCCAGCAGTCCCTGCATCATCATGTAATAAACATAACTCCTAAGGCTGTTTGTGAATTACTTTTTTAATATCATATTTTCATCATGTTTTCATTGGATGTAAATACAGCAAACCCCCTTTATAATCACCCCCTTGATGACCACTTCATTTGGAATACTAATGAATTGTGATTTAAATGTGTATAGTCGCATTCCATATAAATCCTTACAAGATTCTGACTGCAGGCAAAATAATTTTACAAAACAGCCCTTTATGCTAGAATAAAGGTGCCAATTTATGGGTTATTGTAACCTCTACTATGCATCATTAGATTTGAAGAAGGTTATGATTTCTGCCTGTTTTAATGACACATTGAGTTTGAGCTCTTTAACTAATAGCTTGTGTATTTTGTTAACTAGATTTCTTAATTAATTATTATTTTTTGATGAGCTTACATATGTTTTGCTTATTTGCATTTTTTTTTTGTTTTTCAACTAGATTCACTGTTGTTAGTTTGCACAATTTGAACACAAAACAACATTAAGGGAATTACAATTTACAAAACCCTAATATTTGTTCTAGATTTCTCTCATTATAGTCACATTTATTAAGAAAGCTTTGTAAATTTTTTATGCTACTAATGAGTGTGATAGTGACTCTAAAAAATTGATGTTTCTTACTAAAAACGAATGATTACCAAAAGATGTGTGACATAAACAAGAATGTGATTAAAATGGGAGTGATTATAAAGGGGGTTTACCATATAGAAAATTAGAAATGCATTTTCACAAATTGATTTTTTTTAACATTAATTTAAAAGATTTAAGTACATCGTCATAAATTGATTTCTTTCTCATGTTTTTCTTTTTACATTGATTAAAAAATTTCAAAATTTACAATACGTTTTCACAGATTGATTTTTTTCACATGTTTCTTTAAGATTGATTTCAACAGATTAAAAATGCATTTTCAAATTCTGATTCTTTTCACATTTCTTTTTACCATTGATTTCAAAAGACAGGAATTATTCTTTTTTATAAAGTTGGTTATTGGGCACAGGTACCTTAGTAGTGGTCATTTGAAATAACTTACTAACCAAGCCTTGTTTCATTTTATGAAGTTTTTTAGAACCTGACCATAACGTTAAGTAATTTCTAAACCTAACCTCACAATGTAGATACACTAGAGAGTCTGGTAATTCCAGAAAGTAAAATAAACACAAAGTACTAAACCTAATATGAGTAATGAAATCCATGCAAGATAAAACACCAATTTAAAATTTTTCACAAAATATATGTAAAACCCATAGTAAATTTTATACTTACCATTGAAGCCAAAGAAGCCATATGCAGCTGACCCCACTCTTTGCTCCACAGAGAAGTGGTAATTGAGGGAAACTTCTTGCAACTTTGTCATAAGGCACTCCTCACCATTGACTGTGGTCATAAACATACCAAGGTCAACATAAGGAGTTAAGTTAAATGAAACTATATAGATAAGTAAACTAAGTGTGTGTTGCTGACCTCTAATAAGGGTTGAGTTGTAAGTCACTCATGTGGTCACTTGGGTGGTGCACTTTTGGCTTATTAATGCTAATATGCATAAAATTTAGGGAAAATTAAACAAATAAATTCAGGGATATAAAAGGGGCAGTTCATTTTAAGAAGAGATTTTAAAATGTAAAAGAGAAAAAAAGCTAGTTTCCCATGATTGACAAAGCCAAATCTTGCACCATCCCCCCAAACCCTAACTCCCATAAACCCTAGTAATCAAAGTACTTGAACTGAATGGTGTGACCACAGACAACTTTTTCCCTATGGTAGTCAGTCTTTTTCATTTTTATCTAGTGGAAATTTTTAAAAAATGTAAAAGTGGGTTTTTGAGGTTAGTTAGTAGCCAAATTTGGCCAAATCTTTTTATGGATGATTGCCACTACAGCTTCATCACAAAATTGAAAAAGAGCAAAGATACTTACATTAGTAGTAGAAATTTTAGATACCTGGCCTGTTTAACACAAAGCAGATTATACGGCATAATCGCCCATTAAACGAAAAGATTGTGTTTTGCCTTCTAAAGCAAGAGTAGATTCTAGAACCCAATGTATGCATATCCAATGATACCCAACCCTTTTGGAAGTTGAAGTTACTTCAAGTGAAAAATCTCAACCCTAAATGCCCTGTTTGTGGACTTATTGTGCTTGTTTGTTCTCAACTTTCAAGGCGTTTCTAGAAGCTTAAAATCATGTCAATTCATGGCCCCATTTTAGGAAGGGTCAATTGAATTAGGGTTTTTGTACAGACTGTAAATGATACCAGCTTGACCCACTGCCATTTTCCATCCTCTCTTTGAATTTGAACAGTGTTGGCTTAGTTCAGAATAGTACTAAAAAAGATGAACTAAACAGAGTTAGCTAGCAATACCTATAATGAAACCCTCTCTGGAAAATGTGCTATACTTTGAATCCCTTTAGTTAGTCTTAATTTTGAGAGTGTGGTTACATAGTGTGGAAAATTAGTAAAAAGGTGGACTAAACCATGGTTACCTAACTATAGTCAACTAGTTCCCTCTTTAAATTTAACTAGTAACTAGGCTAGTACCTGTCCCCAGGTAGCATTATATTTGACTCTTGAGTTAGGGTTTTTGTAATTGATCTAGTCGAATCCCTTGTTAAATTCAGTGATGTATTGAAGAATTTCATCAGCCACATTAACCACATTGATGGTCTAGTTAATTGTGTGGTTTAGAAAAGTAGTGGGCAAAGAGGGTTTGGAGAAATGGGCAGGCGGGGGTGAGTGTGAAGTTACAAGAGAAAGTGGGTTTGCGGAAGTGTAGGCACAGTTAGTGTAGAAGTGTTTCAGGAATTGGGGCCTCCAGTTAGTGAAGAAAGTGGGATTTGGTGAATGGGGGAATCCAGTTAGTGGAGACAAAAACGTTTGTAGAAGTGTGGAGCTCGGTTAGTGGAGAACAAGTTGTGTGGAAGTGACGCGTCCAGTTGTTGGAGAAAGTGCGTTTGGGGAAGTAAGTAGTCCAGTTAGTGTAGAGAGTTTGGGGGGGTTGGGTTTAGGGTAAGCTAATGAAGAAGTGTAGTCCACTTTACCGAATTTCCAACGCGCTTGTACCAGGGCGAGTTCCGGGTTGTGGACGAGGAATGGGATGGTTCGGTGGAGGAATTCCGGGTCCGGTTGGAAGTCCGCATCGAAGATGGCAACGTAGTCGCACTTGCCCATATAGTGGTGATGCATTCCCTGCTTCAGAGCGCCGGCTTTGTAGCCGTTGCGGTTGCCACGGATCTCGTACCTGATGTTGATCCCTTTGCTCGACCATCGCTGTACCTCCATTTGCACTAGCTCCTGCAGCAACAGCAGCAGCATTAATGATCCACAACAACAATAGTTCATTCTCATCAGTCTTGCAGACTCTTTATGAACTCGCGATGATGAGCGCTGTAATAAGCACAAGCTCCTACATTTGCACTTCTTCTAGGCGCTCCTGATCATGAATTCACAAAATGGGTTTTGTTTTCCTCAGAGCAGCTCCAGCGGTGCTCCTCAGTTTGTAACCTAGTTGCAAAAATATTTCTCACATCCAAGTGTAGTTATTTAGGGTTTTTTCAACCCCAGGAGCCATAAAACTAAAACTGGGACTGCAATTAATAGGTGGACAGCAGCAAATCAGTACCAGCTGAGTAGTACTGCAGCTGCAAGTACTGATAGCTAGACTTACCTTGATGAAAGGATCGGTGGAATCGTCCAGCACTTGAATCACGATGCGGTCTGCTGGCCACGACAAAGCACAAGCTGCCTGTATCGACAACTGGTACACCTCCCTTTCGTTGTACATGGGGATTTGCACCAGCACCATGGGATAAGAACTAGAGTTGCCAAGCTCCAAGTCGTCGTCGTTGTCATTCATGGGCTCCCACTTGTAAGTCTTGTGCGGGGAGCTTCTCCCCAGGAGCTTCATGACGATGAGCACCCCGCACATGAACATACGCTCCACGAACAGCATCGTGATCATCACCAGGCACACATTCACAGCCAATTGCAGCAAGGGTGCCACTATGGGTGCCCGCACCATCAACCACACATGCACTACCTGCTCCACCACTGCTGACAAACCTTGCCCATCCTGCACCGATGCATCTGCCACAGCTACAGTAACGCCCATCTTGCAGCTCGAGCTCAAGGTGTACTTCAACTTCTCTTCCGCCTCTAGAAATTTCACCAATTCAAGCTTCCTCCTCAAATGCTTCTTCTTCTTCTTCTTCCTCCCCGAGTTTAGCAACCCAAATCTTTAGTCCTGCACCAGCTGCCACCAGTCTGCAGAATTACTGATGTCTACTGGAGCTCAACAAAATGATCAGATTTCTGCTCCCGAGACCTTCAACACCACTTGACAATTTCTTGGAAACAAACATCATGGGGATGTAGAGAAACCTTTGGTACCATGAGATTACAGAACTATGGAAGTAGAAAAAAAAATTGCTGATACCTACACCTTGACAAACCTGAAGAGATAGTGAAACCCAATCAGATATGAAGCACAGTTTGACAATCCCGCTAGGGGTACTGCAGCCACCATCAGAAGTACTGTTGAGCTTGCTTGCATGGTTCAATATGTCAATGAAACACGGTTTTTTTGCAGCCATGGAATAAGCAAGTGAGTCAACTGTGGCTCTTCTTTTGCTTGCAACCACAACTAATTCTTGTTTTTTTTTTCAACGAGTGGGCAAATTCTCTCTCCCCTTCCTCCCCCTTCCCCCTACCTTCCTATATAAATAAACAAACCCTCTTCTGAGGGTTGGGGACCCCACCAAGTGCCCCTTGGAAGAGAATTCATTTAAGAATTAAAACCCAATTTTTTTATTATTAAAGAAATCAAGTCTTGGCCCTAATTCAGTGAGTGTCCCTATTTAAATTTAGTGGTAATTTCTATTCAATTTGTATGGTGCATTAATAGGCTATATAGGATGATTTCCTTTTTCTTAAATTTAAAATCTTCTTGAAGTGTTATAATACACTTGCTCAGGTGTGTCTTGAAATTATTAAGCTCGATTCACACCAAGGATTAGTAAGGATATTTTTATTCCATTTAATCCTCTCTTAATTTTGGGGTTAGAATGATTAAACTGTAATGAGTAAACTAACCCGTATGGTGTTCACACAAACAAGATAGATAAAATAGTATTTATTATGGGGTTAATTTAACCCCATGTTGAACTGTTCACATTGAGGGGTTTGTCAAACTATGCAAAACGTTTTAGCAGCTTTGGGAAATTTAGGAAATTTTTCATTTTGCCCAAAAATATTGGGCACTCTATAGAATTCTCAAGAAATGTTTTCCAAGATACTTGAAAAAAATTCAGCAGTTTGGGAATTTTTATGTTGCCTGATAATTTCGGACGGATTATAAATTTTCATTTCTGCTCAAAAAAATTTGGAACTCAAAAATCCTCCAGAAAACTTTTTTTCCAGGATGCTTAAAAACATTTTGGGTAGTTTTTGAATTTTAATCTGCCCGGGATGATTTTTAAGGTTGATTTTTTTCATTTCTGCCCACAAATTGTAGGCACCTCTGGAAAAATCCCAATGCTTGAATTGTTTTGGAACTTTGGGAATTATTATGCTGCCAGATAATTTCGGGCATGTTATAAAGGTTGAAGAAGCCTTTCATTTCTGCCCAAACATTTTGGTCAGCTTTGGAAAAGTTCTGATGCTCAAAAAATTTCAGGTAGTTTTGGGAATTTGTATGCTGCCCTATAATTTCTGGCAGATTATAAAGGTTTCAGAAAACATTGTTGCTGCCCACCATTCCATGACAACTCTCTCAAGTGAAAGAGAGTATGTTGCTGAAAGGCTCTTCTGAACATAACAAGAATATTTTAACCCTTTGAAATCAAGGGTCAAACTAACCTCCGTATTCCACCCTAACTTGATCAATAATTCTAGAAAAAATGAAGATTATTTATTCATGTAGGAAGAATTGGTTGCTGAAGGATTTTGGTCCCCATGACAAAAACCACAAGAAGAAGTTGAGTGGAAGATACCACTAGGGAAATGAAAAATGGACTACTAACAACGAAAGCTTGAACACTCACAAGTTATCAAGAACTCAAAAGTTGGTGGAAAAGCACATTTAGGACCATGACGCAATGATGCAAAAGAAATGGAGAAAGAAGAAGAAGTAAGGAAATGATATAAGAAATGTGCAACCTATAATCAAGTCTATCACAATTCTCCAAGATTCCTCATAGCTAAGTAAGCTCTTGTTTTTACAAGGCTCTCAATCAAATTTTCTCCTCATCATGTTGCACATCAAGTTCAATGCACATAGAGAAAGTTTAATTAGGGGTTTTTTTTGGAACATATAACCTTAAATGTTTTTCACCAAACTTCAAGAAATCTCTTGAATGTAAATGTTAGACCTACTGAATGAAGTTTTTTTCTGGTGGATTGAGGAGTGGTCTTTAAATATTAGGAATGGTGGAATGCAAAAAAGTGGTGGGTTTTTGTCATAGAGAAAGGGGGGAATAGTCATGTGCACAAATATAATTTTTTTTTGTTGTGATCACTTGAACCCATTTTTTTCAGGTATCATATCAACTATCTTTCTTTTAAGCTCAAAATTATGCTCTTTACCACATGTGCAATCATAATGATATTAAGGTCCATGCACACTTGGTGTTAGGGACTTCAGTGTTAAGTGTCCTAACACCATGCTAGTCATTTAGGACTTAAACCTACTTACCATGAACATTTTATGTTAAGTTAACATTCACTTAACATTACAATATCACCCATTTAACATTGGGTGCCACCTACGATGCCACCTAGATTTTCATTTAACACTAACTTAACATCAAGTGTGAATGCACCATTAGGTATTCAACAATATCCAAACTAATTTTAAGTTGTTGTTTATGTTTTTATCAACCAACTTTGGTTTTTTAAGACCATATTCAATTGTATGATATTCAATGTTTTACTCTAGAAGACCATTTTTCTAGTGTGATCAGTTGCAGCATTGCCATTTTTTTAGTGTAATTTCATCTAAAAATTCCATTATTATGGCAATCAAACCTATTGTGTTCTCAATCGACTTATGCTATCAATCAAGTCAAAAGTAAATTTGTCTATGAGTTCTTTTGTGTTAAAAAAATTTGCAACATGAAAACAAGGTTCGTTTTTATTTGACACTATTGAAATATTGGTTTTGTATGAAGCCAATGTTGCAAGGTGAAATTAAGTTGTATTATATTGGCCATATTTTAATATGTTGTCTATCTTACTTGTAGACATTTCAAACCCATATAGAGTTACAAATAGCAAGCATGTATCAACTTTTCCTATAGGGAAATCAAAATTAGGAGAAGGTTTCAAAGTTCATACATGTGAAATGTATTTTTGAACATCATCACTCTAAAAGAAACATTAAACCAATTTCAAATTACATAAGATAAACTAATTTTGTGAAGTTTAGCATAAGCATAAAAAAGGTTAGTGGAATGAGATTTGGTACATTTCAAGGATTACACAACCAACTTTGTTTCAAATTTGGTTTGGGTGTAATTATTTTAGTTGTCATTCATAGGGATATGCTACTTTGCAATCTTGTGTTCATCCTTACATTATATGCTTGGACATTATGTTTCAACTTCACACAAGTACGGTCATTGGACACCTTCCATTGGTGATCTCCTTTTTTATTTGTTTTGTGTCAATTTCTTTTTTTTTGCTATTGCCTTGGTTTTTTTCTCTTTTTTCTATTTTTTTTTGCATTTCTTTTTTTTATTATTATTAATGTTGATTGTTGTTTTTGTGGTTGTTGTGCATGGCTTATTATACAACAATTATATATATATATATATATATATATATATATTGCATAAAACTCACATTGCAGATCACAATAAACTTTGAATTGTAAACCAACATCACTCATTTGCTTTGAATAAATCATTTTTGCTTGTAGATGTTTGTATCACTTTTTTTTTGAAGTGTGCATAGCAGCAACAATATCTTTGATAACTTTTGAAGGACATTTGTTTGCTTGAATTTTTTCCATCATTGGACTCACATAGAACTTTTATTAAAGATGAAAAGGTCAAATGAAAATGAAAATCAATGAATGCAAAATGCAGAAGTAGTAATACTCATAAGTGAAACTAAAATTGAAAAAATGGAAGGAATTGAAGTGGAAGGGGGTTGTAGTTAATCTTCTAGTTTGATAATGTAGTTTGATAATGTTGATTGAGTCTATATCCTAGAAGAAGAGTTAGAAATATGAAAGGGAATTTGAAAAAATGAAAATTTGAGGTTGTAGTTTTGTCCTATTGGATTGAAATTATTTTATTTTGTTATTTAGAAAGTTAGAATATTTGACAAATACTTATGTTGCAGGATATTTTTAATATTGAAATCCAGCATTACATATATATGATATCCTTACATAATATATTAAATATAAAAACTAAGCTAAAAAGGATCGGAACTGACTGTCAAACATCAAAAATCCACCCAACATTGATTATTACATGATCGTTTTGCTAATGGTTTATTTTTCACAATGCTAGTCAGATATTCAACAACACTTAGATGAGGGTTTGAAATATGTTAAAGGTACATATTTAACCCAGAATAGAAAACAATAGACATTTGTTGACAAAAAAATTTGTCTCTCTTTCCACCTTATGCTTTGCATCCATGTTGCTGTGTCAATACGTTTCTAAGGAGTGTCTGCATTCATGTTGTATCAAAAATTCAAAGGAAAATGAAAATAATATTTTGCTTAAGTTCCCTTTACCTCCTCAAACAAAATAAAACACAATTGGGTTTTGTGATGAAAGCTGCAAATGGAATTTCAAATCTCAGTGACACTTGGAGAACAAAGGACTTGGATGGGGGCCTAAAAAACTCCAAGTTAGTGTGACAACACCGTGTTGAGCACCCTTTTAGTCCATTGGTGATAGTTACAAAACATATATAGATATATATATGCTTCCTGGAAGTGATCTATCATCATGCTACACTCCTTTGTAGTTAGGTCAAGCTTTTGGCTTAGTAGTTAAAGATTTTTTTTTTTAATAAGGGATCCTATTATCCTGCCTTTATTCTCTCTTTGAATAAATGGGTGCCTAATTCCAACTGGCCAACCATACACATTAATTTATTCTTCTTTGGGTGAAACTTTGATACATGCATCATGGTCAAAGCGGGATATGTAAGCATATCCTAAGCAAGTCTGGGCCTCTATTCAATTTTAATAATGGAACTATTCGTCCACGATCAAAACCTGGAAACTTCATGAGATATGCTTTGTGGAGAAAAGACAACCCAATTTTTGGGGGCAAAAAAAACTTTAAATTATTCTTGGACCAATATCTTGTAGTTGTGAACTCCAGATGTTAAATTATCTAAACGATTTTAATTTTTTTCGGATTTTGGGGTTCTCACCAAGTTCCCAAAAGGTTTCCATCATTTTCACACCAAGTTCCTTTAACTTCCCAATGGGTTCTCAAAATTTTCAAATTGCTTCCCAACATGTTCCCAAGAACAACAAGAGGGAACAACATTGGGAAAATCACAAAAGATTTGTGTAAAGGTCCTTTTAGTGCCTTATATATTACAATGTTGGAGGCCCTTGTATATTAAAACTTAAGGCTAGGACCTAGGACCCTAGAACTTAGACATAAGAACCTAAAACCTTAAAACCTTAAATCTTATCTAAACCTAGGTCTCTAACTCTTACCTAACCCTAAGACCTGGACCTTGTAAAAATAAAAAAACCCTTAAGAGCCATTGGGTTCAGTTCTGGGTCAGGTCCAAACCCATGTAGACCCATTGGCTCCAATTCTAAGGCTTGGTCCACATCCATTTAGAGTGTCAAGGCCGGTTCTTGGTCCTGGGTCCAACCGAAAACCTAAAATTGGCTAAACTATTTTAGAGTTTAGGGATTACATTCACAATCCAAAGCTACTTGGATATTGTAGTGATAGCATGATTTGTGTCCCTGCAAATTTATGTGTACATGGGTAACTTAATGTTTTTGCTTTCTTTATATCCTAAATCTTAACTACCTCCATTTGGAAAATGAAAAGTGCTCGGGATTGGGTCTAAAATTTACACCTTTTTCTCTTTTTTTGAACTTTAATTTTAAATATATACATGCTCAAATTTTACCCTAAAATAAGGTATATGATTGATGAGGTACTCATAATTAGTTGTTTTTTTTTCCCCTAGTTTTAGGATTAATACACTAATCCTAAAACTAGGGGGAAAAAAAAAAACTCGGACTGTACCCTAATTTTTTTAAATGATAGGTAATATACTAGTGAATTTTAAATAATAATATTATAACCTATTTCTTAGGGCATATCAAATATATATATCGTAACCTAGGGTCAGTTTTCACATTGACAAAACAAATAATTAATTTTTCAAAGAATAAATTCGTTTTAAATTTTAAATTTTTTTTTCCCCCATCATTTATTATGATATTGTGATATGACTAGTGAAATTATTCAGAATGTAGCTAATGATGAGTATGATGATTTTCAACATGTCAACTTCATATTTTCACAAAATTTCATTTCACTATTTTGAGGATTATTTAATGATGAAACTGACCTTAGGGTAAGGTACCAATACAACACTAGCTTTTATCTAACCAAGTGAATAACAAATGACTTGAGAAAAAACACTTAATGAGGGATAATAAAATGATAATCTTATGAAAGCTTGATTGAGGTGGGATGTTCATGTATTGTTTTCAAGCAATGCTTGTGGAAAATTGAGAAATATGTACATCAATAATAAGAATTACCTAACACTTTCACTCTAGAATACCAAATTTGAAACAAGATAATGCATTATTATGACAAAATGAGTTAGTGGCGTAAGATGATTTGGACTCCATCTTGAAATAAGACACAACAATGTGAGTTCAGCATATTGTTGGACCGATTAACATGATCACTATATGTGGTACTATTCTTACAATTTGCACAAAGGTAAAGTTGTACAAAAACAAACACACAATATTGGAGTTGAAATTGCAAACATTGGAAAAAACTTAAGAATATTAAAAAATTATTATTTTTGAATTAAATTAAAAATTCATTTTACCTCTGAAAAACTCAGCATATAATTGTCAAAAACACTTTCACTTTTGACAACATAATGGGTTCACACTTTTTAAGGGATTAGGAACTCAACCATGAAGTTGGACCTTCTCCTTGGTTTGTCCAAAACGCAAGTAATCACCCAATGGCAAACATGCAAAAAAAACCAAAAACTTATGAGATACTATCTTCTCACATTATCATTGTATACCCTAACCTTCAAAGGTCCTTTAGACTTAGAATGTGTTTATGGTTGTTTTCAAATTTACACATTATAGCATTACCATTGAATGGGAAAATGTTCAATATTGACTTATTTTTATAAGTGCCATAAAAAAAAGAAAAAACCTTGCTGAATTTAATCAAAAAATAAACACCTACTCAAAAGGGGAAAGGGAAAGGAACAAAAAAAACAGAACTAATGTCCAACTAAGACACAACACCCAAAAGTGCACCAACATGAGTCACAAAAGAAAAACATCAAATAACAACACAAGACTTGAAACCCTCATCAATTGCATGAAGCATATGTGACAAGTAGATGGGTGAGAAACTTTTAAAAAACACCTAGTTTAAAAGAGGTTTCTTGGCAACAATGATTTGCCTCAACATTGTAATGATTTGAACATTTTGTATAACCACTAACATCATATGAGTGTAAAATAAGCAAAACCAACAAAGGAAGGCCTTTAGAGCCCTTGATTAACCATATCATGTTAGCACGTCAATGAAAGAATTGTCATCCTATAGTTGTAAGCACTCAATGCCTCTACAACAAATGGGAAAAAAACATCATTGGGGTGTCAATTGTAGTATAGCTTGTCCTTTGCTTTGATTGCAATCATTGTGGCTTTTCAAAAAATGGCAACTTATGAGACAAAATTAGATCCAATGGGATCACAATGATAACATTAACCAAAATATGGACCCCATTTGACATGAACACAATATTGATTCACCAATGCAAAGATTGAAAGGAGGGTGATGAGAGGACATGTGTATGTTAATGTGAAACATAAAACCCAACATTTTTGGCAATGGAAAAAAAAACATCCCAAACAACATGATGAATAATAGTGTGTTCCCCCTTGTTGTGGGCACATCACAAAAGGTGTATCCACATTGAACTTATAAGTTGGAAACATATGCATTGGGTTAGGTCATGAACTATCAGATGGGGGAAGCCCAACCTAATTTGCAACATTCAAGAGCAAGTGTTTGAATTTATAAAATGATGGGGTGACTAGGCAAGTGGAAAGTTAAACAATTCATATTGAACATGTGTTGGATCTAAGTTGAATGCAATGAAAATTAGAAAACTTGTTGAAGATTATGTTCAAAAAAAATGTTCATGCGAAGTTTCTCAAATGTTTCCTAAGGACAACGAAGATTGAATAGTTAATACAAGAAAACATCACTTACATTTTTATAAAAAGTTTGTAAGGTCAAAATAAGGTACATTGAATTTAACCCACATTATTAAAAAAAAGTTGGGGGTCTAAAACTATGATCACGAAAAAATTGTGTTCAAGGAGAACACACTAATTTGCATTATGTGTCTATACCAATTACATCGCAATTGAACTACAACTTTGTGTGAAACATATAGTTAGTTTTTAATATCAAATTCCACACTACAAAATGACTACTTACACATGAGTTTTAAGAAAGTTGCAAGACTATGGAATATTTTTAATGTATTTTGGTCAATTGTAAAATTTTGGTCAATGTGCATTGACTTCATGTTTTAGTTGTTATATAGAGTTGTAATATGCAACTCATGCACCCATATACAGTGATGTGGATTATACAATTGTTTTCACATGAACGTGTTTAATGTGACAACTATAAGCTAGCATAGATGTTATCCCATTTGCATGGTCTTTATGATGAACCCATATCCAACTACCTTGCAACTTTAGTAAGTGTATGTTGTAAAAAAATCAACTTTAATACATAACTAGATTTTCTAACCCTTACCATCTTAATATGGCTACATTCCAATTGCACCATCACTAGATGCTAGTTATAATATATTAATGATTAAACTAGAATCCCACCTCTAACCACCTATGTAATATCTTGATGGTGCAATGGAGTTTAAACACATGAATATAAATTGTGAATGAAACTCAAGCACATAGTCTAGGATGCCTGCCCCTATTCTACCTCAATATCCTCTATTCTTCTTTGAATTACTTTTTCCACAAGACCTAATTCCTTTGCTAATAGTTCATTAGTCCTTACAAGGTTTGAGCCTTAAGGTGTGGGTGGCATTATCAAGGAGTTATGTAGCCATGGTCATTTAATGGCCATTCCTTATATTAACATGTTTAATGTGACAACTACCAACTAGCACATATGTTGGACCATGTCATTTACGTGATCTTTGTGACATAATTGCATGTTAGAATCCATTCATACACTTGTTAGTTGAATATTACTTGCACCTTAGACCATGTGCAAAATTGAGTTTTACATGTTGATTAATACAAGTTTAGTTCCATGTTTATGTGAATTATAATTTAGTTGCATTTCTTCATAGTAATGAAACTTAAAAAAATATGAGTGAATAAATGGGTGCAAGTTCCATGTGCATTAAGATGAAGGCATTAGAAGGCAATGCCAATGGTTTTCATAAAACAAACATGACACAATACCTTTGGGTGCTAAAATGGTAGTTTGGTGTGTCATGCTAATTACAAACTATAACATCAATGATAATGTTAGTTACAAGATATTTATTTAATGTAATGTATGTTAGTTGTAACATGGGATCATTTGCCTCTATTCATGATCCATCACCATGTTTGTCAGTTGCAAGCTTAGTGCCACTCTATCCATTGTCTTAATTGTAAATTAATATGATGTAATAAATTTCAACATTTATAAATGAAAATGTGTTAAATGTGATCAATTACATCACATTATTATGCATATTGTTGGCAATTGAAATATGGTATCATTACTACCCCTTATAGTCACAAAATGATAATTATATATTTATTTAGTTGAAAAACATCACTAAGAAAACTTATCACATAGTTGTAAACTATTTGTGACCTTATTAACAACATTAATTACAAGATTACCACCATTCCCATACATCAACAAAAAAAAGTCACAAAATAATTTTTACACCATTTTCAATACCATAGTTCTTTTACCATTTCAGCATGAATTAAATTATTTTTCATTTTGCTAAATTTTTTAAAAATATTTATTATTTGTATTGAAATTTTAATAAAATCAAAATTTCCACTATCAAATTTAAACTGTAGACTTGCAAGGATAGTGATTTAAAATTGAAACAATCTAAACACACAAGACTATTCCATAACATTGATAAGAACTTGTTTATTATTTTATATAGCCATTACTTGTCAAAATTAGAAAACCAAATGCCAAAGTTAAGATTTAAATTTTAATTAATTATTTGACAATCTATTGCAAACATGGTAGAGGTACTGCAGTAATTGCATTGAGTAACAAAATCAATTACTATACAACTACTATGGACTGAATAACCAAACTCTTAATTAGAAAATAATATATACATTGTGCAACTACATTAGTTGCAAAGTAGTTCCATGTTAATTGAACTATTTTGATCCATATTGGATGAATGAAGATGAATAAATTTTCCATGTGCCATGGTGTTCATTTTCCCACACAAAACATATGGAAGTGAACCATACACTCTAAAATTTTACAAGTGGTCATTGAAAATAAAGAATGCAATTGCAAGCCTAATTGTAAAGAACGATGAACTACATCTTGTAGCTATTGCAATTTAAGCTCATAAATGGAAACTAGACAACATAAATTCAATTTATTGGGGAGTTTTTGTAGTTAATGACAATTTTTGTTGATCTTAAGAATTCCCATAGATGTTGTGGTGCATCATATATAGATCGATTCCATAAGAAATTGGTAACACTATTAATTAGAGTTCTATTTTGCGTAAGGGATTAATCAAATATAATAAAATGAACAACATTATTCCTATGAAAACTCATATTGATGTTTCCCATGCTTGTTTGCTTGAAAAAATAAATTAAAACTAATTAATATTGTTATAATAAACCATTTTGCACATAAATCATAGTCAACAATTAAAGAAGAAAAGGGTTACATTGTCTAGGTCTACAATCATAACATTTTTTGGCTCAATGCATATTTACAAGCATGGTGATGAAGCACAACAACAATTTTGGGAAGATTTGGTATTTACATCTACAAAGGATATAAGGTTTTGTCAACATGTAAAAAAATCTAACAACGGAGGCTAGTTCTTCACCAATGTTTTTGTGTTAGTTTTTTTTTTGGTTCAAATTTTGTGGAGCATGTGCTACTTGAAATGGTCTTAAAAACTTGGATTTGCAAGTGCTACCTAGTCTTAAAACTACAACCATAATTTTTGCAAGCTTTATTATTTAAATGTTCAAAGGTGGGGTATACACTTTTGCATAAGTGATTAACTATTTGGAAGAAAGCTGGATTCCACAACATGTTACTATAGGATTGTTTGAAGTTTAAGAAACTAGTGGCATGCCATGGCTTTACAACTTTAAGGTTTGTTAAAAAAATTGGATTAATGCATTGTGTTCTTTGTTTTATGAAAGTTGAAGGCAACAATTTGGGATCCATGGCTACAACATTGCGATCTACTATTGAGTGTAAGTCTTTGAAAATTTTGTAGGTGTATGAAGGTACTTATTCTAAGCATGTCATGTCTAAAGCTTGCTCATATGCAACAAATAATAATAAGGTTTTTATGGGATTGAATTTGGTGAGTGTGAAAGATTCTCAAGCTGCATTGTAAAAGACAATTACATGGACAAAGAAATTAAGGAAAAGGAAGCAAGAGTGGGAGAGGGCATGCATGGATAGTGGGTTGTGGCTTCAAAAGTTGAAAACTTCCGTCAAAACAAAGCTTAATAGCAAGGTAATCATGTTTGAAAAAACTTTGGAATTCAAAGCAATAATTACATTGTGTTATGGTAAGCAAAAAACATTGAGTTTGTAGCAATGAGTGTCACGACCCTAACCTTGGGCTTGCGACCAAGGCAAAAGGCTTACAAGGGTGCAAGCCAAGACCAAGTTTGGGAGTCACATTCTCATGCCCCAAGAGTGCAAAAGAATGTGAGGGAAAGAAACCTCACACTCCCAAGTGAACTCCCATGTTGGGAATTAGAGTCCCGGTGGACTCCCAAATGTTTAAAGAGTGATTGCAAGGGTCAAAACGCAATGGCTCAAAAATATCTTTATATCATTAGAAAGCTATTGAAACATAGATGTCTAAAATGTGCTCGCATCACCCATTTGGACATCTGAAACACAAGTTATGGCCAAAAGAAAGGCCGAGAGTCAAATTGACAGTTTGACTCTCGACCATTAAAAGTCAGGAATTGACTCGAGTTCCTTGTGTGCAGGTGGCATGCAAAATACCATTGGAAAGCTCTCCACGAGGGTTACAACTTTGTTTCAGACCTTGTTTCGATTAGAGGTCTATACACCAAGTTATGGGGCTCCAAAGTTGCGAAAGTCCTGACTTTGACAATATTGGGACTCTCACTTGGGAATCGCGGGACAAAAATCCATTTGGATGTGGGCCTTGTGGAGAGGCAAAAAGTATACTATAAGGGGGAAGGTGGTGGCTGCCTCCAAATCCGGGCCGTGGTGAATCTTGTGAATCCGAGTTGCCCGTGGTTCATCCTAGCACCAAAAGTGTTCAAACTATGCACTAATCACCTTGTGTTGGTTTTGTGCGGGTCCGTGTGAGTAGTTGATGCTTGTCATTCTTCCTAGTCCCATCTTGGAGCTCTAGCACGCCCCTCAACCCCTCAAAGTGCTGTGAGCTAGGGAATGTGCCCTGATTTTTCACCTTTTCACTGTTTTTAGTTTGGACTCACATTTGAGTCCATTAAGGAGCTTAGGGTGCATCAATGAGTCTCAAAGGCCCAAGTGTGGGCCATTGTTGAAGCTATCACTACATGTTTGAACCTAGTGGTGTTTTTACATGTATGTTAATCAATTGAAAGGACATTGGTTGTTGTTTGATGCCTTGGTGACTACAATCAATTCGATATTGGCCATGGAGTTTCAACCAAATCCCTCTATTGATGTGAATGAAACATGTGACCAATTTGATGTTGAGTTCCATATGTTGAGCAAAAACATGTGGCAAGAAGTGGTGGAGGTGATCAGACCTTTTTTATAGTTTTTGAAAGTATTTGATTCTTGTCAGGTTCATAATATGTTGGCATTAATGTTAGATCCTTGCTAGAAATCCTTACAAGTTGAAAATTATGTGGGGCATGGGAATGCATTCCACCTTGCATGTGAGTATGATATGCAAAAAATCATATTACTTCTAGTGAGAATTTTTGAAAGGTTAAACCCTTTTATCTAAACACATGTGGTTGTTTCGGTTAATGAACTTCCTATTGAGGAAGATAAGACCAACATGTTTCGTGTTAGGGTATCCATGAAAAAATCTTCACGGGCATTGGTTACTAAGGAATTGTTTATATTTCAGAGGTTGGTTATACCTCCACCTATGTGTGTAGATCCATTTATTTAGTGGAAAACCCATGAAGGTCAATTTTCAAATGTTGGCTTCCTTGGCAAACAAGTTTTTTGGGATTCTAGGGTTTCAAATTGACACTGAAAAAGTGTTCAACTTAACTAGTGTTTTGATAACTTTGAGGCATTATTATTTACAAGTCCAAAATTTGGATCAAATTATTTCTATGATCAACAAATGGTCTGATGACTTGCACTTGAATTGTACACTTAATGTGGACTTGAAAGACAATGTGGACCTAAAAAACTACATGAAGGCTAAAATTGGTTTAGCTTAGGATAATTATGAGTTAATTGAAGAAGCTAAATACTTCGAAGAGACGAAAGTTGATGAAGATTAGATACTTCACCTAAACTTAAAACCCCAAAAAAAAATTATCTCTGTTATTTTTGTCCAATTAACCAAATGACTTTTAATTTTCTATTTGATGTGGCATATTTGGTGATTTATGGATTAGTTTTTGGTTTCAACAAGTTGTTGAAAGTTTTTGGTTTCTTAGGCTTTTATTTTGTGGGGTTGGGGTGGTTTGTTGTTTGTGTGAATGTTGATTTATTTTTTTGTAGGCAACCAACACTATAGTGGGCAGAGTTCTATAAAGAACTGGGGTGCGATTCCTCCTAAACAACTTTATGTTTTTTTAAAAAAATTGTTTACAAATGAACTAACATGTTCAACTTGTTAATTAGACTTGCTATACATATTTACATGTTACTATGATTTTGAAAATCAGCAAATGCATATCCAACAATGAATAAAAAAAATTCAAGAATGTATAACCTATAGTATAAAAAAAATTTGGTGGAATATTTGGATGCATATCCTTATACCAAGAGGAATTTTTTACTTTATCTTATTTGTATCCTGTGGATAGGTCTAAAATCCTATAACCGGCCAACACTGGTCCTAACACCTAACTGGCTAGTAACAAAATACCTCATGATGTTTATGTAATTATTACCTTAGATTAATGCTAAGGCATTCACACAACAATGTAATTGTAGGTTTACAACCTAAAAAGTTAAAAGCTCCTACCTCTAACAATCATGATTCACATATCGGAATTGTGTGTTAACATGGTGCAACCATGGTTTTTTTCCTTAGGACATTGTCATGATATGTGAAATCATCATCTACCCTTTCAAGTTTGTTATGTCTGCATTGTCTCTTCACTCTCCTCACTACTCTCAGGTTTTGTTCATCATGGTTGGTAGGTTATCACTGCCACCATCACGATATGTTATTTCTTGGTCATTTGCTTGTTCTTTTCCTCTTTTGCA
>Ga0116231_10003126_pt1 | contig 34616 bp, 23 predicted proteins | sample S1TSphgellanicum_2_FD_89695 | JGI IMG/M metagenome (GOLD analysis project Ga0116231, IMG submission 89695) | Host-associated microbial communities from peat moss isolated from Minnesota, USA - S1T2_Fd - Sphagnum magellanicum MG | ecosystem: Host-associated > Plants > Peat moss > Unclassified...
GAAGCACGGGGCGAGGGGGGCCAGTAGGGGGAGGGGGCCAGCACGGGCGGGGGGGGGCCAGCATGGGCGGGGAAGGACCGGGCAGAGGGGGGGGCAGGAGTGGAATGGGGGGCACGGGCGAGGAAGGACCGGGCGGGGGGAAGCTCGACGTGTGCATTATGCACCAAGTTCACAGTAGTACTTATGAAAGTAAGAAGATGAGAGGGTAACTATATGTGAGGTCAGGTCCAGGAAAAAAAATAGCCAAGAATAAACTCAAAAAAAAAAGGTGCAGTGATCATCCGCCAAAAGGAATGGACTGTGATGAACCCCATCTGACGTCGAATGAAAAAACGCAGCCCATCCAGTGGACAGAATGGCCAACTGGTGCATTGGTGGCTGCTGGTTCACTCTGGTCGTACTCCAGTAGTAATCAGAACAGGGTTTGATACAAATGTGATCCTCGTTGATGGCAGCTTCTTCTTTTTTCTGGGATCTGCAAGAATCCCGTCCTCCTCACAGCCTTCTCATCTTGGCTCCAAGCGTCTGTTGCGGATTTGACTCTCATTCTCCTTGCAAGCTGCAATCGTCCGCCTTCGCAGCAGGTATGTTATTACAACTTCATTTTTGTTCTTCACTAGTCACTTTTGGTTTTCCAGAATCGCGGTGTGGTTTCTAGGGAGAAAATTGTGTTTTCTTCTTCCTTCCTCAGAGCTGCTTTTTCTGCATTTTCTTTTCTTTTCTTTTTTTGTACATTTGTTATCTGCTGTTTGCTCTATATCAAGCGCTCCTCACATTGCAGTGGTTGAGTACTCGTAAGGAATGTTGAATTTCCATAGGATCCGGTTTGTAGTAGTTGATTTTCTTTTCGTCTTTCCGCGGAGCTTGCTGCTTTTTTTTGGCTTGTAGATTTGTTATCTCCTGTTTTTTCCTGTCGGCTAAATCCAAGGGCTCCTCACATTGCACTGGTTTGAGTATTCATGAGGAATGTTGAATCTCCTTAGAATTCAGTTTGTAGTAGAAGATTTTCTTTTCATCTTTCCTCAGAGCTTGCTGCCTTTTATTTTTTTGCTTATAGACTTCTTATCTCCTTTTTTTTTTTCCCTGTCAGCTAAATCCAACGGCTCCTCACGTTGCACTGGTTTGAGTATTCATGAGGACTGTTGAATCTCCTTAGAATTCAGTTTGTAGTAGAGGATTTTCTTTTCATCTTTCCTCGGAGCTTGCTGCCTTTTTTTTTTTGCTTATAGACTTCTTATCTCCTGTTTTTTTTTCCCTGTCAGCTAAATCCAACGGCTCCTCACGTTGCACTGGTTTGAGTATTCATGAGGAATGTTGAATCTCCTTAGAATTCAGTTTGTAGTAGAGGATTTTCTTTTCATCTTTCCTCGGAGCTTGCTGCCTTTTTTTTTTTTTGCTTATAGATTTTTCTGTCAGCTAAATCCAAGGGCCCCCCACATTTGCTTGGTTTGGGTATAAGTAAGGAATGTTGAATCTTCATAGAATTCAGATTTTTCTGACCTTAAAGTGGTGATTTTGAATCAGGCATTGGAGGACCTGTGTTTCTGACTTCTCACAAAATGGCAAAGGGAGGGGAGATGTTGACACAGAACACACAGCAGGATGGGCAAGCATGCCAGGAGGTGCATAAACAGTTCTCTTGTGTTCATTGCAGGACTGAAACCTTGGCCTATAGCAAGTACTAGATCCTTGAAGAGCATAACAAAGCTGTTGTTATCTTGACGCAGATACAATGACGGGCCAGAATTGCATGCATCCAGCTGATATTGTTTGCATAATATTACTTACTTGGAGAACACAATAATCTTCTGTATACTATAAACAATTGGAAAAACTGTGTCCCAAGTTTCTCATGTTACAATTCCAGAAGAAACAGAAAGTGTTTGTAGTATTGCAATCAAATATACAGGCCCTATGCTTTCTGAAGAGGTCCTTAATTTTTCTGTCAGAAGGCACATCGTCAACTGGCACAGTCTTTTTTTGTTTCTAGGGTGTTAGCCCCATGCTAGGTATACTTAAGACATGGACAGAATCAGCTCCTTCTTTTGTGAGTAGCTGCATCTGCATCAGTTCACCCTTTTGTGGTAAGGCTTGAAGTGCATTTATTGAAGCAGTTTTTGTGTGTGCTGTAAGTAGCTAAGTCTGCAATTAGGACCTTTTCAGTGGGTGGATGATGCTGTGCTTGATTTCTAAACAAGTGGTGATGCACCTGAATATTGTTTCTCTTTCCTGTATTTGCAGGGTCTGCTACAGAGCACACTGCAATTATCATTGATGGCAGAGTAATTGCCCAACAAGGCCAGCAGGAATTTGCTGTTGAATTCTCCAAGATGAAAGAATCTGTTGGGAAAGCTCCAGGGCTGGCTGTGATCTTGGTTGACACTCACAAAGACTCAGAAACCTATGTACAAATCAAGAAGAAAGCTTGTGAGGAAGTTGGTTTTGATTCCTTTGGTGTCAAGTTGCCTGACAACGCAACCCAGGATGAAATACTGGACTTTGTCAAGAAGTTCAATGACAATCCAGCTGTCCATGGAATACAGGGTGCAGCTTCCTCTTCCAAAGGTTTGTACTCTTTTCGGTTTGTAACCATCATGTTCAAGATCTCCAACAAATCTCTCGGTGTTTCTCAATTGAACCTCAATCAACACTAGAAAGGGAGATGAAAAGGTTTTTAGAGATGAATCCTCAGTACATCGTAAATCTAACGGCAATTGGATACCTGGTTGAGGAGCTTGTGTACTGGCCTCCTGTTTTTCAGTTTTTGTCATATTGTCACTCTCTGTCACTGTGCAGCACATAAGTGAGGAAGCAATTTTGGGGGCAGTGAATGTTGAGAAAGATGTTGATGGATTCCATCCACTGAATGTTGGAAGGTTAGCTATGCAAGGAAGGAACCCCATGTTTATGTCCTTTAGCGCGAAAGGTTGTATCGAGTTGCTTCTTCGAACAGGTGTGGTCATCCAGGGGAAGCATGCTGTTGTTATTGGGCACAGCAATATTGTGGGAACACCTGCAGCACTTCTCCTGCAGGTTCTTGACTACACTTATTTGTGTTAAATTACCTGATACCAGTGATTCACTTCCATGTAGTAGCTTGACTCACCTAGGGTTTCATTTCATATTTGGTTGATCTGTCCTTGATGAGATGTTGTGTTTCTTTCGGATTGTCAGCGACGAAATGCAACAGTGACTGTGGTACACTCAAAAACACCAAATCCTGCAGAAGCAACATGGAATGCAGACATTGTGATTGCAGCAGTAGGTGTGCCTGAGCTAGTGAGAGGTTCTTGGCTCAAGCCTGGAGCTGTGGTGCTTGATGTTGGCATAAACCCAGTTGAGGTTTGTTGTATATTCTCTTGCCTCTCTCAATAACAAATCTGAATTAACATGATGTTGGCAGTAGGTTCCAAGTGCTCAGATTGTGTCATAAGTTCCAATTGTAGGTACCAGTTGATGTAACAAGCTTGCTTTTTGACTTATCAGAACAGCAACTTATTATCATGTTGTATGGCTCCTTCTTTTCTTTCTTTTCTTTATAAAGAGCCAATGACAACCTTATCAATTATTGCAGAGCAGTGTTTGAAACTTTTTTTTCCCCATTTCTCCAGGATTTGTCAAAAAAGAAAGGATACCGACTGGTGGGGGATGTTTGCTACAAGGAGGCCAGCCTTGTGGTTCAAAAATCACACCAGTGCCTGGAGGAGTTGGTCCCATGACTATTGCCATGCTACTCTCCAATACTTTAGAGTGAGCCAAGCAGGCATATGGACTTGTGGATACTTAACTGCACCCATACCATGTGTGAATATGCCAGTTTACTAATTTTTATGGGCCTCTTTGGAAAGCAAACTTGCAGTAACACTCGTAACTGGGCCAATTGAACTGGGGGAATCTTTTTCAGCTTCAGTGACTATCAACCCTTGAACAAGAAACTGGTTCTCTGAGCCAGCAGTAGGAAGATTTGGAAGACAATGTGAGGCCATGCATACAGCTATTGCTCCATGATGAAGTGACTGAACAGTATGTTGCTTTGGCCATCGACACGAAACAAATTACAGAGCTTAATTTACAGTAGGACCAAGTTCTGAATATTGAAGGAGTTTAATCCCAGAAACTGACACCTAATAAGTGGGTGTCATGAATTATATTCACCCAGAGCCTGTATGCACAGGGTGAATCTTTTGAAAAAATTAAATTGTTCTCATGTATTTTAGTTCTACCTTTCTGTGTTTTCCTTCTTCCGTGTTCTTTGGTCCTTTCTGCAGAATGGGAGAAGCCTCAGATCATCTGCAGATCCTGCAGAAGTCTTAATCAGCAGATTCTTTCTTTGACTTCAAGGAAAAGTTTAAACCTTGTTCTGGTTTTCTGAATCACAAGTATGGTGATTTCTTGATTCTCATAAGAGTTATTGTTGTTCATCCAATATGGTGAGAAAACACAAGAAGAACGAAGAGTAAGTTCTGTTCATCACATGACTATAACTTCCAAGTTCATCAAATATCCCTTGCACTTTGTTGCTACACTTTCATCTCTTTTGCCCCAACACTCTCTCCTTCCTGCCTGCCAACAATTGAGCAATCCTTGCAAACTTTCTTGCAAGAGCAATTGAGTGAATCATGGTGTTTCTATGGGTTCATGACCACACTTTTCAAAAAAACAAAGAACTGATTTCTGATATATGACCATGGTCCTTAAAATTTGATTAATAAGAAAATAACTGTCTTTATAACTATGAGTTCTTTACTGGTTCTTCCATGAAAACCACAGATCCTTTGAGGGGTTTTTGAAATAGTTGGAGGTTTGTTGATTCTGAAATATTTATAAAACTGGAACTGGTGTTTAATTAACACAATTGAATACCCACCCGACACTGGTCTGCAGTGACCACTGTTGTGCAGTTATTGGAAATCATAAAGAACCATTGGTTCAAAAACAAATTAATATTTCAGAATCAAAGAACTGCCAGTTCTTTACTGGTTCTTCCACAGAAACCACAGACCCCTTACGGGGTTTTTGAAATAACCGGCACAGTTCTTTGATTTTTAATTCTTTCTCAAATAAACAAAATGGATGGTGCTCCAAATTCTGAAATATTCAAAAAACTGGAATGGCAGTTATTAACAAAATCAAATACTCACCTGCCACTGGTTTGCAGCAACCAATGTTGTGCAGTTATTTGCAGTTGCAAAGAACTGCTGGTTCCAGTTCTTTGACCAAAAAGTTCAGCACCAAAGAACCGCTGGTCCGAGTCATTTCAAAACCTTCAAGAACCAGCAGTTTTCATGAATTAAGAACCAGTGAAAAACCGGCAGTTTTATGGATAGTCATTTGGATTTGTTCGTAATTTTTTGAGAACTGTGGTTATAGACAGCAGAGCCGGTCCTTCGATTTTTTTGAGAACCATGGACACAAATCTGAAGAACCACTCTGATAACCGCTCATGGCCTGTGTGCCAGTTTCTAATAACCGCTCAACCCAACACTGGTAGGTACCTAGTAGTAACCTAGAAATCCCAACAATAACATCTAGGTAGGTGATGATTGCCCACTTTGGCATATGAGCCCTAGGTCTGTCTCTAGCACTGTTTTTGGGGGATTTTTGTTTGTAGCCAAAGTTGCAATCATCCATAGGAGAATGCAGAAAAAGTGGCTATCATCCCTAGGAAGATATAGCCAAATCTGGCTAAAAACCAAATATGAAATACAAGTCTTTGTTCATCCTTCTATATTTCTGGCCAAGCACTGAAAACCAAATATAGAAAGCCCGAAATTTTCACTTTCTTTTCATCAATTTTGGCGATTGAAAACCTCCAAAGTCCCTTAATTTCCGGGTTTTTTTTTATTTCGCCAATAAAGAAAAATGCTGGGACTCTCTAGTGTCCAACTTACCCATGTGCTGCTGTAAAAAGTCGCTATTTCTTTTCTCAACAGCAAATGTCGTGGAATCATCTTATTCCCCAGAATCCCATTATTTACTGACAACTTGCGTGCATAGATCATAGTAGTAGTTGCACATACACGTATGCGGTGCCCACAGTGTAGTAGTGCAGTGCGCTACACAACCAAGTGCAAAAAGGCCGTTGTAAAATCAAGTCCTTTCTACAGGTAGCGACGACGAGGACGGATGCCACATTCGCACACTCTCTTCTATTGCACACATGTGAGCTTTCCTCGCTGTGTGATTCTTATTGTCACGGGATTTCTTGTTCAAAATTTCAGTAACATTAATTTTATGTGACAGTGAGTGGTTTTTGTTGTTTTTAGTGTGGTGAGCTTTTCTTGTGAGTAGGGATTTAATGTGGAGGATTTGAACTTGGATGTGGAGAAGATTTAACTTTGTCTTTGTTTCTTAGTTTCCTAGCTTCAGTTTTGTTGTGCGTGTTTGTTTTCTTTCTTTCTTTCTTCATTTGGGGGATTGAAAATAGAATCCTCCCACATGCATCGGTGTGGAGTTTCCAAGACGCCTTTTTGGTGTAACAGAGCTGTGGTTTCTCTATCATCAACTCGAGGGGGAGCGTCTAGGGACAAGCTCTGGGCAACTAGTGTACACTATGTGGCTGCTGGTTTCCATCTCCAATATGCGAAACAGGGCATGTTTGGAGCCTCATGTTGCTATTATCCTAGGTCCTTGATTGGTGCCGTGATTCCGGAACGTCTCCAAAGATGTAAAGATAGTGCTTCTTATGCTTCTTCTTCTTCTTCTAGTGAAGTTTGTAGATTGAGTAGTGAGGTGATCTCTCCCAAGGGTGTTGCAATGGCACAAAGTTCTCCCAACAATATAACATGGCACGAGGGTTGTGTTGAACTTGAAAAACGAGAGAGCTTGCTTGGACAAAAGGGTTGCATAGTATGGATCACGGGGTTGAGTGGCTCAGGGAAATCAACGTTGGCGTGTGCTGTCGAACATCGTTTGATGACCAAAGGGAAGTTGAGCTATGTCTTGGATGGGGATAATATTCGCCATGGCCTAAGCAAGAATTTAGGGTTTTCAGCAGTGGATCGAGAAGAGAATATCAGACGTATTGGAGAGGTAGCCAAGTTGTTTGCAGATGCAGGACTCATAACTATTGTCAGCTTCATTTCCCCATACAAAAAAGACAGAGCTTTTGCAAGATCCCTAGTTCAACAAGGCAAGTTTTTGGAAGTGTACATGAAGGTGCCTTTGGATGTTTGTGAAAAAAGGGATTGTAAGGGTTTGTATAAGCTATCAAGAGCAGGAGTGTTAAAGGGATTCACCGGAGTGGACGATCCTTATGAGGTACCCGAGAACCCTGAGATTGAAATTGAGGCAACAAATGCAGCAGGAGAGTTTATTTCTGTTGATTACATGGCCCACACTTTGATCACTTATTTGGAAGAAAATGGATTTCTCAAGGGTCCTTATTGATGTTGCAACATTTATGTTGTAAGTAAGGTGAATGTTATATTTTTCTTTGCAATGTCTTTTTTTTTTTGTAATAACAGATTATGAAAAAAAAAATTTAATAATATAAAAACACTCATTACTTATTGGCATATGGAGATGTTTCTAAAATTACTTACTGACATATGGAGATGTTTTTTAAAAAATTTATCATCATTTGTTATAATATGAATAACAATTGATATTAGAAATGAATTTTAAATATATTTATTAAAAAATGAGACAATTCAATGTAACAACTTGAGATTATGATTTAAATGGTTAAAATTTTATATATATAATTGAAAGGTTATGAGTTTTTTATGTTTATTACAATCAAAAAATTTCATCGAAATCAAAAATTAGATTAAAAAGAAAAAATCATAACAAAACAAGTAATGTCTATCAAGTTTGAATTTTTAATTTCATCCACAGTGTATTTTTATTGAATTTTAAGTTTTTCTTGTATGTCTATGTACAGGAAAAAAAAAAACATGGGTTTACAAGTATATCATACCTATTTTTCAAATCACTCCAAAACCATACAATATGTTATGATTTATTTTCTTTCACATTGGTTGGCTCCATGTGATTTCAATATTGATTGTGATATTTGATAACCAATCCAAAGATTGTAAAAAACTGTGTTTTTTCGAAAAATTTGCTAATTATTCCCCAATTTTTTTACTTTCACTATTTCCAATCATACTATCAAACTTCTAAGTCTTTCCTCTTCCTTTTGTTTAAAGGTTAACCTTTCAAACATTACCTAACACTAACAATGTCCTCTTGTGCTCCAATGCATTATGCAACGTTGTTCTATCCAAATGTATCCAAAGCACCTCCCTTATTAACCTCCTATCACAAAACACCGCCCCTACATGCATTTTTTTTGAATGGGATATTCCTTGTGTACTCTTCAACCTTCTACTATACAAAGAAACAAATCCAACTAAATATGAAACTTTCTAACTCACATATGTAATTGTGCAAGTTGGTTTAAAAGTGCAAAACCAACAAAGATTTTGTCCAAACCTCTTTTCTATAATTACAAATGCACAAAAGACATCAAAGATAGGAAAAGGACATGAAGAACACACCTCAAGAGATCCAATATAATGAAAGGTTGATTTAGCAAGTTGGTTGGTTAATGATCAAGCCAACAAAAGAAGTAGTGTGCACATCAAGTATCTAGACCTTCAAATGAAATGATGGTCTATAAGAATGCCCACCGTCTGCAATTCATAGTGTGAATATTGAGGTATGCTCCGATATGCTTTCTTAACATATATACAAGATTGCAAAGAAAACCCTACAACAACACTTTGAAGATAAAAGGACAATGAATGTGGTCATAACCTTCCAAGAGACTCTCAAAGAACGTCAAACCATCACCTTCAACACAAATAGCAATGACTTTGCCTTACTATGCCTCCCTATTTTGATGTCATCAACTCCCAAAGCTAGGTGTAGATAAGCATGTAATAATTCACCCAAAATTTTGGGCAAACCATTATCCAAACATTATCACCCTTAGTTTCTCTTGCATTTACAGATGCAACCTGAAGACCCAATCTTTGATGGTGGCTAAAACTCAAGAGTTGTATCTAACTTAAAACATCAATAGTATCCTCATTCAAGCTGCAACAAGCTAGTGACTGAGAATGACAAGAAAATGGAGGAAAACAATACCAGCATTCTCAGGATTTGCATAACTATAAATTGAAGAGAACTCAGCAAAACATAGCATACCTCCTCCCCTGTAAAGCCAAAAAGTTGGCTCATTGAGCACATACAATGAAGATGGAACTATTGCCTGCTTATGTGGTTCATATATATCCCCTTAGTGGGCTCAGCACAGTGGATTGACTTCATTCCGCAATGATATCTGTAGAGACCAAGACCATACCCATGTTTCTTTAATGGGTGTTGTATAATTGTCAGTGTACTTTGATCGGATATCCCATGCACTTTCTGGAATGCCCTCTCCAACTTCTGGACACAGTCAGATGATATGCCTCCTTTCTTTCACCATCTCATTTCACTATAGCCTTCTCTCTGATTAAATTAGCCAAATAATACCACATATTTTTCACAAAGGCTCACTGGTCGGGTTTAGTACCTTCCTAGCATCTCTTAAAAACTGACATTGAACTGAAAGACTTGAATTCTCTTTGATGTATGTACTCTCAGAAGATGAAATATTAAGGCTACCTTTACAGCAAGGAAGATGGAAGAAAGTAACAGGGTTGAGAGTGCACACCAGAGGATTTGAATCATCAATTCAACTTTCTCCCTTTTGTTTTCTTGGAGACACATTGTGTTTTCGTTGGTGGAAGAGATACAACCATTCCACCTCTTCCTTTTGAGGAGACAACAGCTGTCCAGGTCACCCCAGTTTGGTTCCATCTCAGATAAAACCAAATGCTCTTAGACTCTAATGTCTTCTTTGCACCAAGAACATATCCTCTACCCTGTTTGCAGATTGATCCTCCACATTTCCTGATTCACTGGTTAGTCTCTTTTCACTTCACAACTGAGGGTCATACTTTGTGAGCGAGTTGCTTAGGAGCAGCACATGAACCAATACTGAGGTCTGAGAGAAGCTCAGCCATACTGTGCATTCATTGCAATATACCCTGGTACTAGAGTATGCTTTATGTCAAACCATATAGAGAGAGAGATTGAAAGCAGACTGCAGGAACCATGACAGCAAATGCTAGTAACCCTGGTCACTTTGCCATGCTGAGACTCATAACATCTGCAAATTCTCACATTCAATGATATGTGAAGAAACATGTATACCAATTGCAGCAGTGAAACATGCACAACTAGTAAAACATGAGGCCTTCCATCTCAAGTTTTAGCTCACCTGTACATCAGATTGCATCTTTCCTTGGCCTCTTGTGTCGTGGCACCTAAGTAACATTTCATGCCCCGAATTTTCATGTTGTTCCTTGAGCTTCAGCCTGATTTCTGGGCTTCTTGCTGCAGTTTTCTCTTTCAACTCACAGTGATCTCGAGTATTCTGTGGTTGCTGCCTCTGGGATGCTGAGGTAGAATGCACTTCTCCAATGCTTGCTTTTGATTGTTCAGAGACTATAGAGCCATTATGTGAAGTCAACCCTATACAGTTTGCAGCCTTCATGTTAGTACTACTCTGTTCATGATGATGGCGATATCTCTCCTGCTCTGCTTGAGGCATGCTAACCCTGGAATGCTCTGGCAGCATCTGTCTGCCATATACATCATCTACATCTGTTTCTTTGGTATTTTTGTAGGCAACTTGTTTACAAGTGAATGCATGATTCCCTAGCTTCTTCTCCTGCTCCAATTCTAGTCTGGTTCCATTAAGCCACCAAGATGAAGAAGAACTAGAAGCATCATCAGATCCATCTGAGACAGACATATTTCCAGGTGAATCTTCGCCGACAAAAACATGTAAAGCTTCTTGAACACCAGCTCTAGCAGTCCTGTCACTTCTGTTCTCTTCCATCCTTTCCACCAGTTCTTGACATAAATTTTTGTTTTCATTCTCACAATGTGTTTGTACTGCAAACTTCTCCATGTCCCATGTGAAGGCTGGACAATCCACCAATGGAAGCATGCCATCATCCTCAATGTCTGATGACCATGAGTCCGAGGATTCTGATTGCACTTTTGTACCTAAATTTGGTGCCAATGCCCACATACCCTGTTGCATATTGAATGAAGAACTGCTTGTCTCAACATTCTTCTGCTTGTTCTGTGCACTACCATACTTAGGTGCCAGCAGAGACTGCAGGCTCTTTTCTTTGTTGTCCAACATTGGAATAGACAATCTCTCACCATCAAGCCACTCCTGATCAGCTTCTCTTCCACCACCACCATTTAGATACATGATATTGGGCTTATCCAGGCCATCATTGTAAAGCAGTGGCAGAGGAGAGAATGTCTTCAAGAGCTGTTTGCCATGAGGTTCACCCTCTTGCAGTGACACTTGCTCTACAGTTGGATGTCTGCTCATTCCCAAGGTCAGAAGGATGTTGGAAGCTGAGTAATGCGATAGTGCCTGGAACTTTGCTTCATCATGCACAGCTTGCTGGGGTTGTGCTCCTGGATGACTTCTTTTGAAATTCAGATGTGTACAGTCCATCACTTTGGTAGCATGTTGGCATTTTTTTGTACCTTCAATGCCTTGGTTGGATAGCTTCAGCTGCTGTAGTCTTTGCCTAATCAACTTCCCTTGTTTGAGTTCCTCTTCAAGCCTGGCTTGAAAAATGGCTCTATCCCTTAGCTGGTCAGACAAGCTTTCTTTTTCAGCCTGCACCAGCCAGCCATAATCTGAATGACCATGATACCATTCTCTTCGTCACCTCTCCATCACCTTTTCTGTATCTTGAGGAGCTGCTAAAGAACCAACTTGACATCATTGTGTAAATTGAACATACATACCAACTGAAATAAAGAAGGGTGGTCAAACAACTTTTTTTCAGAGCAACGCAAGATTTCTCAGATACATGATGCTGTACTGATCTGCATTGTGCAGTTCTTCTCCCATAGACATGAGAGAGAAGCTGTACCTTCTTCTTCAACAGCTCTCTTTCTACTTGGTGGGAGTCCAATTCTCCTTTCTTCTTGCCTGCATTGATTATAATCTTGTCTGCACCTCGTTTCAGCTCCTCAATTTTCACAAGTACATGCTTAGACATTTCTGCAGCATGTGGCAGCTGCACCTGCAAATCCAGCCAGTTTGGATTGCTATTGTCTTTTGCAGATGACCTTGTAGGAATCCTTGCCCTTTCATCATGTAACCATTGTAGCCTAACTTCTTCAGCCTGTTCACATATCAGATTTTGCTGCATCTGATTGTTGAGATGGATGATGGGGGGCATGGCTGCAATCTGGCGCTTGTCCAACTCAAACTTGTTGGGAAAATGCCTGTTGAAATTCAGATCAACTGTTGGCCATCCAACATTGGAACTTGAAATAAGTTCAATATAACCCTTTGAAGTTGCACATAACTTCTTGTCCATTGCTAGCAGATCCTCCTGCTGTGTTTTCCTGTTTCTATTGCTTTGCTCCAGCTCTTCCTTGTATTTTGGATTGCAAGATGACATCCCATAATCAGGAAGCATGTTCAATATTTCTTGGGCACACTGACCATACAACACAAAAGAAATTTTAGAAAATCTTCCTGGCTTTTAGAAACTCATTTCCAGGAGAGTTTTCAAATGTAAACTCAATTGGGTGTGTACCCAGCCAGTTCCATTAACCAGATAGGGGCATGATCTTATCTGTGGAGTTCTTCAACCAACCCAGAAGCCTCTACAACTAAAGGAGTGGCTCAGTGGAAGTGCATAGATGACACAATGAACGATTTACACCTCAATCACAACATCTGATACTGCCAGAATGGTCCTTTCTACATGAATTGTGATGCATTTATGTTCTAGTTCACATTTGTGCTTGGTGGTAGAAAATCAGTTATCATACATATTCCACGAACTTTCATAGATGCAACAGTACCATAAGATCTTATTTCAGCAATCATTGGAGTACTGACCTCATCAGATTTCAGCTTCATCCAATTGTCATCTTGAAGGCCTACCACTGATTGAGTGCAAATTGCCAAGTTCTTGGTGCATGCTCCATTGCCTGTTGAACCTTTAGCAGTACCTACCTTGAGATTCTTTCCTGGCATTCCTTTGTCAAAATTATCCAGTGACTTGCACTTGTCTATTTCTAGGAGCTGCTCTTCAAATTTGACACCGAATGAGGCCTTCTGAGCCAGTAGCATCTGAAGCCTTTCCTCTGCAGCCTACATGAACAACATCAATTGGGATCAGAGTGACATCTGGAAAACTGCCAAAAGTCAATCTAAGTCAAGTATGAAGACTTGCAATCCACAGGTCCAAGCCCTAACATGATGAGTACTGGAAGTGTCAAGGGTTGTGGTGTGTATCATTAGACCACACAGAAGGAAAAAAGGCTTCAGACCACAAGCCTTTTTTTCTGCAGCAATTTGAGCTTCCATTTCACTTATCATTGTCTTACTCAATTCATGTACCACTCCACTAGTACTCTTTGTGATATCTTCACTTAAATCTCTGCCTGAGAGCTCTTGTGAAGACACTCTTGCTTCTGCATATTGTTGCTGGCTTGGCCCTGGAAATGAGCTGACAAAATCATCTAGGAAAGGGAATGCCATTCCATCATCTTGGCTAATGGCCACTGCACTATCAACCAATTCAGTCCCAGAGAAATTGGATGGTTTTACCATGCAGGCAGATGCTTTGTCCACTCTTAGATGCAGATTGTATTCAACCTCTGGTATCACTACTTCACAGCACTGCTGCCGTGAGAGTAACTCTGAATTTCTTTGAATGTTTGAATGTAGAGAGGTTGTCTGAGTGGCCATTTGCTCATAATGTTCATGGTAAGATGCTGTCAAAGTGTCATCCACTGGAAAGCCCAAACTGCTTACCTGAGATCTGCCTCTTTTACTGGTTGCAAGATTCTTGTTCCTCCTGCTTGAACAAGTCCTAGAAAGGTGCTTTTCATGACCAGAGGAATGGTTTGCATGATCCATCAAAATAGTGTGAGGGTTTCTCCCTGCAGTACCACATTTGGAATTCCATGTCCCAGTTGAAGTATATGTATGTGCATATGAAGCTTCATGCTCACTCATTGTTGTTCTCTGCCATAAGTCTGCAGCCTGCTTCAATTCAATATCTTGACCTACAAAAAGTGTGCTTCTCATTAGCAAGTTCCTTGATCTCCTGCTCTGATACCTGTCAAGAGCTTATTGGATAGCATTCAACATCATGATCCAGCCAACGATGGAATCACACACCTTTTGGAAGGAACCCTTGCGACTCAGGGCCATGAGAAGGCATCACTGAGTGGGGCACATGGATGCTTAAGGAGGAGCAAGGATATGCAGGGATCCCAATGCAGATTGATAAGTCTTTGGTTTCTGCAATCTCTGAGCTTCGCTCTGCCAAGTATTGTGGATTACAAGATTCATCCAACAAGTATTGGTGATGATGACGCATGTGAAGAAGCTCCCTGGGTTGTTGGGCTATAGCTGAGGTTGTCATTCCCTGGTATTTCTACCATGGTTAGGATGGTGTCTGCATCTTACAGAGACGTGTGAAGAGACTGAGTTGTGGCACACAAAATGGGAGATGATGTTTAGTTCATAACAGCTACATTTTGATGTGACAAAGTGTTACTTCAGTAGCAAGCCAATGTGCAATGGACTCTAGTGGTCATCAGAAACACTAGTTCAATTTCCGATCTCCTCTGAATCTCAGCAATATTTCACAGAGCGTGAAATGCCTGATAGATCATCATCTCACACAAAATTGGGTTCTATGTGAAATGATGACTACTAGATACACACAGTACCTCAGACGGGTAAATTCTCACATTTGAGTTGTTGAGTTCATAGCCAAAATAGGAACATGCAGATGATTGGAGTTGCTGGGCCAGATCAAGTGCTTGTCTCCTGCTCTGCATATCGTCTCTGTTAAAAAGAAAAAACCCACAACAAATAGTTCTGATTGAGCATGTATCTGCAAATCAAAGTGACAAAGAGTGTCAAACATGAGCTGCAGCAGTCACCTCCAAGACAGCAATCTTCAGTTTTAAATAGACAGATCTGTGACCACAAAATTGTGCATCACAAACTGAAAGTAGGGTAGATACTACAACACACTAACCTCAGGGAGAATGGCATTCATGCTTCAGATGGTAAGCCCTGTTCATGGGTAGTGCACAACCAAAAGGTGGTCAGGTGAAAGTTCCTGCTTATTGCAGTTTCAGCATGATAAATCCATAGTTACATTCACAAGAGCTCAATATCTTTCTACAGTAACAGCATGAATTTTCATGTTGTCATGAACAAGGATGGCTGTGTACTCTACTGCCAAGCTCTTTCTATTATGTTGCAATTGTGAATCATTGTCAAAACAAAGAAGATGCACATAAGAGTTCCAGACACAACCTTAGAATATGAAAGGGTATGACTGTTCACTGTTGAAGTTAACCCTGAACAAATACCTATCAGTAACACCCCCCTTAACTAGAAGACATAATCATGTTTTAGGATTTGTAGTTGTCAATCCTATCCCTTCTACACAAAGTTGGTGCTTGGCTTGTGAAGAGCATTTTTTTGTGAGGATACCAACTACTCTATAGGACAATATTTGAATTTGATCTTAGAGATTGCAACTTTTTCCCTCAAGTAGTAATGATATTCAATGTCAATATGTTTAGTGCCATCATGGTCTTTAGATCTCTTTGAGAACACAATGTAAGATCGATTATCACACATGTCAAATAGTTTTCCAATCAAATATGTCATGGCAATTTTTGTGTTTGTGTCTGTACCAATGTTGGACAGTTCTCATTTTTCATGAGAATCATTAGTTGTGCAAATTGTGTTGTGTGATATTCATCTCGCACCTCACAATTTGTGTTCTTGTGTTGTTTGATTGCTTTGAAAGACTTTTTTTTTTATTTCAATGTGATGTCACCAAAATTGAATTCAAATGTAAGTTGGGAGGGCAAAATCCAAGCTTAATTGCCACATTCATTTAACCAACAACTATATGGATGTGAAAAGGCAAACTTCTGTCTTTTCATAATTGAATTTTCATAATTTGACTTAATTCAATTCAAATTAATTCTCTTCAATTGAATTTGAATTCAACCAAATTTGAATTTCATTCAATGCATTTGAATTCAATTCAAACTCCATTCAATTGAATTTAGTTTTGATTCAATACAAGTTATAAGCAATGTCATTTAATATTCTCATTTGAATGAAACCTAATTTCCACAAAATCAGTTCATGTTTTCATCATTCCATCATCACCCGTAATGTGCAGCCATGTGGAGCCCAAGTTTGTAAAACTTGTTAATTACAAGTCACAATAATAGTCATGAAACATTTTTTTGCCAAATTAAAATCAAGCAAGTAAGGTTACCATTTGCATTCCATGTGAAAGAGTATTGGGGGAAATAGTGGTATTGTCCATGTAATTTAATGGGGTTTTACAAGATGGGCTTGTTTCGCAAGATCAATTTCAACTAGTCTAGCTTGTGATGTTGGCCCAAGTGTGAACTACTTACTCAACTAGTTTTTCCTTCCAAAACCATATTTTATAATTTAATTGAATTTCCAATGACAAAAACTACTCAAAATTCAATATCTCCTATCCCTTCAGTTTAAGAATTTCCAAATCACTTCATTAAATCCTATTTAATGAGGGCTTTCCAACTATATGAATAATGCATTCAAATTTCCCTATAATTTTATTTTTTTTATCTAAATGAATTTTCAATGAAAAAAAATCAATATTCAATAACTTCTCCACCATAGTTCAAAACATTATCAAACCAACTTTATGCACCCTTAGACATTGAGGGCCTTCCAATGGAACCAAAAATATGGCGAGAGGTGTTGTGGTTTGGGAGATATCAACATGACAAAACAAAACACAAGAAACAAGCTACCTTCCTTCATAAAAATATATCCATAACAACTTTCCATACATGTCCAACTTTGGTTTAAACTTTAGACCAATTTTATGAGAGAATATTTTATTCAAGGAATATCTTGTGGCATTAATTGCAATTTTTTTCCACAATATCTTAAAAAAATAAAAGGAAAGATATTTTATATAATGTGGATGTGTTTGTTTGTAAGAAAGAGAGAATTTCATGTGTGATAGAAAGCATATGTATGTGAAATAAAGATAGAAATAAAAAAGAAAAAGGGAAAAAAAAAGATGTATTAAACATATTTAATTAATTCAATTTGTGAAATGTACACTATTGTCATAAGATGAAAATTTTCATATCTAGACTTGAAAAGATAGCTCCATTGATCTTTTTAAAATGTCCCCACACAACTTTTCATGGTTGCTCAAAGGAAAATCAATATGGAATCTTTTCCCACATTTCAAGTAAGCAACACTTTATTTTCCTTCTAATTGTTTTGTATTGAAATGTCTTTGAAGCTCATGCAAGCTCACAAATGTCTTCTTATAAACCAAACAAGAAGTTGAAATTTTTGATGTAAATGTAAACCAAGAAAACCACTTTTTGTGTAATCAATGCCTACTTGACATGTTTCCAAATCTAATACATCAAATTAATGTTGAAAATGTGTGTTGTTATTTTGGTATGGCCTTTCTAATATATCAATTTAGCATTTGGACAATTTTGAAAGTAATGCATTAAAAATAAAATACCTTTCAACATGTTTTAAAGCCCATTATCAATGTTCAATACAATGAAACATTTTTTAAAACAACTTAACAAACATTGTTTAAACACTATATAATTTACATTATTGGTCATGACTAACTTACCTTAAGGTGAGTTTCGTCATTAAATAATCCTCAAAATAGCAAAATGAAATTTTGTGAAAATATGAAGTTGACAAGTTGAAAATCATCATAATTATCATAGATTACATTCTGGATAATTTCACTACTCGTATCACAATATTATAGTAGATGATGAAAATATTTTTTTTTTAAATTAAACTTTTTTTAAAATAATTAATTATTTGTTTTATCAATGCGAAAATTGACCCTAGGCTATAATATTCAAAATTGTCTATGCATTACTAATGGTCCCTTTTCTTCTTGCTGGGTTCTTCTTGTTGGGTTCGGCTTTCAAATAAAAAGTAGTACTACTATGCATGATGGTGGTAGTAGATGTGACCTTAGTTGAAGGGTGTTTGCAAGGTAGAGTGTCCACTTTTGGATGTCGCAACCTCTTTTTTGGGTACCCTTATGAATTACATTGTGTCTCATGTCAAGAAAATAATTATTTTAATAAAAAGGGACTTAGTCATATGATAATTATATAATTTATTGTGATATAAACCAAAACTTTTACATCAAATGATGGACTTTTAATTGAAAATCAGTTGCATTATCACAATCCTTATAGAAGTTGGAAATGGATTCACTATGATTAGGGTTTGTAATGAAATAACCTATCTAGACTCTTTAAAATTTTGAACCTTGGTTTGCAATTCAAAGTGAGGTTCCTTAAACCATTTTAGCACCATATGAAAATTTGGTGGACTTTGCATGATAACAAAAATCAATGAAAAAGGCAAAGTCCCTCATATCATGTTTTTGTGAAATTAAGATTTTTTTTTTCACAAAGATTGTAACTTAGCCTAAAATAAATAGTCATGTGTCATTATTTTTTGGAAAAGATGAGTATTTTTTACAAAATCCCAAGTTTGAATATTTGTCCTATAAGAAATACACTATGATAACTACTTTTAAGGACTCCAAAATGTAAACAAAATTGGTCCATTCTAGCTTGCAAATACTATAAGAACCCTCCACAATATTTTCATATGGACAAGATCTCATTCATGCTACAATGTTGTGATAAATTTATGTAGTTTGCATTTTTTATTTTTTTAACACAAGTAATATAGGTGCAACTAGTGCATTTTTTGCATCTATGTCCAAACTAGTGCTCATGTAAAAGGATGTCAACATCCACCTTCATTGCAAAAGACTAACATTTTTTCATTTAGTTGATGGAAGATTCTCTAGGCTTTCCATTAACTTGGCAAAAAGCTTGGGATATCACAAGGAAAATACATTCAAAATATATGTTTGTGATATTATTATTTTTTCAAAGTAGAAGACCTTTTTAAGGGAGGTCCCATAGTTGAACTTTTGGCATTATTAGCTTTCACAAATGGATTACATAACTACATTTGATATCTTCAATTATCAACATATTCTAAATTTATGAAACACAAGATTATACTAATTGCACAAGTTGTGCCACAATAAAAAGAAAGTTAAAACTTGTCAATTAATCAAAGGAATATAATTCATGTACCCTTAACATACTATCCACTAGGTACATGCAAAAAAGGTTCCATGAAAAAATTCAATGCTCCACATCCTCTTACTACAAAGCAAAAAAAAACAATTAAATGTTGAAATTCGGTTTTCTTTTTAATTAGAATTTTTAACACTACTAGCCCAACTAGTTAGTTCGACCACAAATAAAAGATTTGGTTGACAATTAAACAATATATGCCATGATAACATTTTGAACAAAGTAGCTTCAATTTTGGTTTTGATTTGCAACAAGCAATCCATACAACCCACTACGTGGCCACATGGAATGCACACAACCTTTGCAAGTGCATCCCAACATATCACACATTGGCTTACAACCCCTTTAGATGATGTGGTTCCCTTTTCGTCAATTGGCATGATTGCAAATAAATCTCTTTGAGCTTTCTTTGAATTATGAGTGTAGTCACAATAACACGTACATAACAAGTGTAACACTTGTTTGGTTTTTTCATGTTTTAAAGTCATAATTTAATTTGATGTTGAAATTGGAAATTTTTTATATAATTATATTTTTAATATATCATGGGAACATATGAATTAATTTGAAATTAATCCAATGAGTAAAAAATTAACAAAAACATTTTTTAAGAACTATAACGCTTGTTTTTAAGCAATAAAAAGACTTGTAAATGGATTTGAATTTTTTTGAAAATAACATTTTTTGCCAAATTTTAACATAAACCTTAATAAAATAGTTTGAAGATTATTTTTTTTAATTTAAAGATTTTTCCAAAGACTTTTTCAAGAATATTCCCCAAAAAGTAGTTACAAAAGTAGTCAAAAAGCAAGTGAGTGTGGCTCATGTTATCATGTTTGCACCCTTACAAAATATGTTCAATTTTTGTATAGGCTTGACATTTCATATAAATTTTTGATACCTATGTATTCAAAAAAACCCTCAAATGACATAATGAAAATAAAATTGTTTTTCACTATAAAAGTTGTTATTACCATATAGTCATCACATGCTAATTTGCTCTTAATTGAAAAATCTAATTTTGTGAACTTGTTTTGTGTTTTAATATATGACATTGACCCATCAACAACCTACTTTCACTTCACTCTTTTTCATTTATCCCTCCATTATTGCACTAAAAAATCCATATCATTAAAAGGGCTAGAAAAAGTGTTAGTAAATGGTTAACATTCTTAACAAAACAAAATGGCATCATGGGAATCTTTTTGCTATCAAGACATATTGATGTTAGTTTTCCCTATAGCAAAAAAAATCAATGCTTCAATAGTGTATAGTGATGAAAATGAATACAACATGCCTAGGATAGATCACCTTCAAGCCACAACCAAGATTGAGTTTGGCTCAAATGATGGTTCATGTATGCACAATTGAAACATGTCTTGCCCTTCACATACCTTAATCCCTATGATTATCTACAAACATTTTGCTAAACTTGGTGTACCATCAAGTGACATCACATTATATTTTATAAATGAAAGAAAAGAAGATAAAATACCTAAAAATTTGGAATTATAAAAAATGGAAAGAAAATGATTTTTTAATGGATGATATACCTATTATAAAAGGGTTCTCTTAATAGGACATCATGTTAAATATTGATGAAGATGAGGATCCATATTTGCAGCAAAGTTTTCTAAGGGGTTACCATTTTTTTCAAAGGATTTTGAAACTTTGTATAATTGTTATAGGAGCATACATACATATAAAATGGGTACATTTGCTACATGACCAAAAAAAAAGTATTGACTCCAAAATACACAAATGTATTACAAGGTATGTGCATGAATGAATGGCCCATTTGGACAACAAAAAATGTCAAATAAAATCCATATGAAGTCTATTCTAACCACTATTACATTAATATTGTAATGTGATACCATTGTTGAATGGTAATAAACTCCATGTATGTATCAAAAGCAATAAAATCCATGTCAATAAAACACCAAGTAGAGATTCCAAGAATATGCATTTGTGAAAGAAAAAAATTGAAAATCAAGGAATTTTAAGGACTTATGAAAATATGGTTCAATTTTGACCACTCAAAAGTCCCTAGTTGGAATTAGACTATGATTTTTGAATGAAAGTTTCTGCATAAACATTTATTATTGCATGCTACATCACATATTAAGTTGTTAGATAAAATTTTGATTGAAAACCAAATGAAAATTCTTTACCATTATAATCAATTGACTAGTCCATGTTTTTGAACTTCAAAGGTTCGTTGCAAAAGGTGGGTGTAAAAACATGTCCAAAAAGAAATTAGAAAAGTTTTTGTAATCAAGTTTTTAATTTAGAACCAAGTCCCAATTGGCAAATTTAAGTTTATATGTTATGCTAAGAGACATTGAAACAATATGGGCATTTGCAAAACCCAAAAGAATGTTAGAAAGTTGAGGCATTCAACCATGCATTCACCCTACTATTTGCTATGGGGAGAAACACAATATAATGAAGGGTGAAATTGTTTATATACAATTGCACCCCACATTGAATTTCTATGATTATAAATGTTATCTTTGATGAAAAAGCCTTATTTCCTACTAAATCTATGGAAATCTCTAACCCCCACAAAAATCTTAAGAACACATATGATGTTCCATGTGAATGTCCTCCACCTATTTTAATTGAACTTGTTTTTCCCACTTTGCTTCATAACCCAAATGTTTTACCAACATTATTAGTACCACCCATGCCTCTTGAACACCATTTCCATTCATTGAACCTAATCTTCCCCATGTGCTTTCACCTTTTAATGACAACATTGATGATAACCTACTTAAAGATCCATTTGATTGTTTATCATCAGTCCTATTCCACGTCCTTCTCAATTATTTTCCTCCCCTCGCCAATCTACCTATACTACAAAAGGGAAAACTACCACTTGTACATAAATTATGTTACAAACTTTGCACAACAATTTCATATTTCCAAACTCATGAACCATCCATAGTTGACAAAACATCAATTAGTTTAGAAAGGCAATATTGGAAAAAGGCCTTGGAGTTTAAATATGTTTCATTACACAAAAGGGTGAATGCATGATATGGTGATTAGTTTTTGAAAAAATAATAGTCCACACAAGTTCATTTTATTATGTTACATTGGTAATTTAATGTGGCATCATTGGTTAAATGGTAACGATGACCATATATTAGAAGCAATGAAGTCAATATTAATAGGAAATCAATTAAGATTCCAAAAACACATATCTTTAAAAATATTGAAAAAAGGACTTTTGAAAATATGGCTCACTTTGGGCCATTCAAAAATCCTAGTTATAATACAACCATGATTTTTGAGGAAAGGATTTCACACAAAAGTTTATTATTTCATGTTACTTCACACACTGAATCATTGAAGAAAATTTGGAAGAAAATTCAATATGAACCTTTCAATTTTTTACCATTCCAATCAATGGTGATGAATCATTGAAAACAGATGACACAAATTAGGTTGTCAAGATTGAAACATTTAAAACATATCATATTTTTCTTTTGAGGAAATAAAATGGTGCAACTATGAATAGTTAACTATATAAACATTGCAAAGTAAATAGATCATTCAAAACAAATTTATGCATGGAGCCACATATGTCTTAATGTATGAGCTCAAGCACAACTTTGGTTCAAGAATTACTTCCATGATAAACAAAATCTTGTGTTGTTCCCCAACAACACATCCCTCACATTGTGGGAAAGTGTAGATTAATTATTTGTCCAAATCATTGTTAATTCCATTTAACCTTGTGTTTTTGTTTCATTTCATGCATGGCACAAATGTCCAAGTGACACAAGCCATTGTGGTGCTTGATGTTCTTTGCACCAATGATATTATTGTCAACTATGGAATTTATCTGTGTTAGGACACTCCCTCACCAATGGGACATAAAGATCCCACTTGATTATAACAAAAAGTTGTTGAAATTTTGTTGTTGTTTCCACCATGTAGTGAATGTGAAATAATTATGTGCTAGTTCCCCCTCTTTGCCTTTTTTTTGTTGTCTTTACCATGCAATGGTCATGAAAAGATTATATGTTGTGTCCCTTCTTGTTGCATTGTATACAATATATTATATTATATTTTTTATAAGATGAGGAGCGTGAAGCACATCAACAACTTCAATAATGTGGTTTATATAAAGGTGAATCAAGATTGTTTTCATACTAATTGTTTCTTGCATCCTATTATCCCCATGAACACAAAGAGGGAAGGTTTCAAATCTTTATTTGTGAATAACTAATTTCTTCGAAGTGTCAAATGTTCAATTGCACTAAATATGAAGATATGAAGTATGTATAGAATTATTTTCTTTGGCAACAAAAATGAAATGTAGAAGTGTTTTAGTTGAAGACATCAAAGTTGAGATTGATGAACCCAAGCTACAACATTATATTGGGATTTGACCACCCCATCAACAATAATCTCATGCTTTGCCTTTGCAATTTGAAACAATATGCCTTTTTCTTCCAAAATAGTGACAAATCACATTGGGAATGTATTTGGTCTTTGAGTTTGATGTGAGAAGGTCTTGCACTTTTTGAATTAAAATATTGTTCCTACAATTCTTGGAGGACTTCCCTCAAGTTTTGACAAAGAAACCAACAAGTTTTGAACTTTTTCTTTCATGTGTTGGAAAACATAATGTTGTTTCAAATGTTTGATTTTTCCAATTAAAGATGTTAAAGCCATATTGGTTTGGTTCCTTCATGTGATAATATAAACACAACATGAGGTAGTTACAAGTTAGGGTGGAATACTTTTTACATTGCAATGGGTATTTTTGCAAAATGTACTTTATTCAAATGTCATAAACATATGCTAAAATCATCAATATGCCAAAAAAACTCATTGAAACAAGATTTTCAACTTGAATAAGAATACATACATAATAATTAAATTCAATAATATACACCAAACATATAGTACTTTTAAAGTTGATTTTACAAATTGTAAATAACATATGTATTTCCATTTAAATGAAATCATCATTATCATTTCAATTCAAGATATTTTATATGGAGTCAATACATTATTCAAAAAACAATCATGGACTCAAAACATTACAACAAAATCCTTAGTCAATAAATAGCTATGGATTTTTAAATAACTAAAATTTGAACTTCTTTTCAAAAGTCCTTACTAAACAATCTTTTTTTGTTGGATTGATGTTATTTTAAAATGTATGTCATAGAGATGTTTGGTTGGGCTCTTTTCCACATGAAATCAATTAATTCATGAACCAAAGTAAAGTATCATTATAACATTACAATATGGACTTATATAGAGTTTTTTTCCATAAAAAATGAGTCACACTATATTGCAACCATCTCACAAATCAAAAGGAGGACGATGCACAATTTTGTTATCACATTTTGGAATCCAGGAATGTTATATTTACATTTAAATCACTTCTACCTTGTTTGTGCACACCTAGTTAGATGAAATCCAACCTCCTCCAAGGATGCCACCTCCATGCATTGTGAATCTTGCCACATATTGATCCTTGTCACTAGGACAAAACCAAATTGGTCTATACCTAGCCTTTTTATTTGCCACAAATTTGAACCACCCATAATACACAAAGGTTGGGGTGTAAGATGAACCTTTTATTATTTTGGTTTGATGTTTGTGCCTTTCAAACTAATGATTGAACATCATACTTGTGAATTTTCAATTGTCTTTACAATGTGAATGATAATTTGATTACACATGTTTTAAAAATATCCTCATGAAAGTCACTATTTATATATTTTATGAAACAAGTGAAATTTAAAGGGGTATTTTCTCTATGCTACAAAGTAATAAAATATCATATATATATATATATATATATATATATATATATTCAAAATATTTTAAATATAGTATGCGTATATTTTCATTCAATTTTAAGCACCCATTTCATTTAAGTAAATTACAATTTTTATTTTTTTCAATAACTTGCACCTTATATGATTTTGCATGCCATTTGGAAAAATTGGAAGTGACTTCCTTTGGAAAATATTTAAGGCTTCACGATTGTGGTTGCTTGACCTTGATTGAATTCCATGTTTTAAATGGGATTTAAAAGATTCACGGTGCTTTTGCACCTTCATAAAACATGATTGTCACATTAAAAATTTCACTTTGTTGAAGGCTGATGTGAATTTTAGGGGAGCCAATCACAATGTTGAATTTTTTCTTATAAGATCCCAATCTCTTTTCACCTCCTAAACAAAGCGACCTTTTATGCATAAGACTATTAGATGTAGAACTAGCATTTTAGCATGAATTATCTTCTTAGGTTCATAAAATATGTTTGATTTGATCTCATTCTCTTCATTCCACCCGTCAAATACATTATATTTCAAGTTTTTTGGTCTAAACTTGTTCCATGGCCCTAATAAAGTCATCAACTACATTGTGCATAAAAAAAGTCCTTCCATTTTTTTATCAAATTGTTACAACCAAGTGTTGTGAATAGTCTAAGCCAAATTGCAAGTAGGCATGTTGGTGCATCCTTTTCAATTGTTAAGCCTTGCACATGTATATCAAGTTTAATTCACAATAAACACAATATAACATGGGTATGGAGCACTCATAAAATTGAACATGTTTGATTCACCAACATTGTCTGTGAACAATTAATGAATGACGAGATGGAAATCTATGTACCTTTGAAGCAAAACTTCCTCATTGTTCAACTCGCAAATGCCACAAAAAACCTAAAGTCATTTCATGATGTTCCAAATGAATATCACCGAGACCTTACAACTTCAAAGTTGCATTTACTTCATCAAGTGTTTTGGAATTCTTGTAATTGTTACAACTTTCCATTTGTTTTGCCCAAAATTGTAGCATTTCATATTAACAATACATTATCCAACTAATGTTTTTAAAATGGTAATACTTCTTGGCTCCTCCAACTATATTACAAACAAATGATTGAAAGGAGACGATCTATAATCTTTATGTGTCAAGTGTTGATTGTGGGGAGGCCGTGGTTTGTTGTTAGATACATTGGACCTTCACAAATGCAAAGCAAAAACTTTGTTGTTTGATGATAAATGTAGTTGTGTTATTCTTGATAGATCTTGTGAAAATAATCAATTTCATCTTGTTCCAAGGTTTGTTTGTGAAGAAATGAATACATTTATATGGTTGTGAGACTTATAAATGTTGATTAACTATAATGTTAATTAACTATTAAGTTATCATTAGGATTTTTAAAATGATTTTGTATAATCTTGTAAATGGGGAACTTTTTGAAGCCCACAAGTAGTCTCCATTTGTCTTTTCCATGTTGTGCATTGTAGTTTATTTGTTTTTCCTTATGTTTTAAGCAATATCATGGTTGAATTTTCATGTTATTTCAAACTTGTTTATCTTTGAAAAATTGAGTCTTTATGTATTGTTCATGGTGCTAATTTTATTTTTCTTCAATTGAGTTTTAGTAAGGTTCAGTCATGGTAATATGAACAAGAAAACTATTAATACAAACTCATTTTCATTTTTCTCATGCATTTTGCATATGAAAACAATGAAGCAACATCAAAATGTGTGGAAGTATGATTAAAAAACCCTTGGTCCCTTTTGTTACATTCATTACATTCTAATTTAGGGTGAAAGCACAATTAGATGGATTGTTTGGACTATCACAATTGTAATTTATTTTTATTATAGATGAGCTTAAAATGTAAATCATACCAAATGTTAAAAACTTCAAAAAAATTATTATCCATGTTGCAATAGACTTTAGTGAAAATCTTATTAAAATTTATGGATGAGTTTGAAGAAAAGAATGGACTCATTGTGGACTTTTGAAATGATGACATTATGTTTGTCACATACAAAAAATGAAAAATGTGGACTCAAAAGTTATGTCATAGTAATATCAAAATTAAATTAAAAAAATAGGCCACCATAAAATGAATAATTTAATTGTAAGATGCATTGAAAATTTTCCAATATAATTTTTTTCATATTTAAAATTTTAATTTGTTGTGATTTTTGTCATTTTTTACAATTGATATTTCATTTCACATTGAAATCTTTAAACTTTTCTTTAGATTTTTGGACCAATCATATGTTTAGGGATATTTATTTCTATTAATATTTGTGACCAAAATCATAGGGGATAATGATAGGATTTATAGTTTGATAATTATTTTAAATGCAGGAATTGTAACTAATGTAAGATGTGGACTCTTCAAATTGTCAAACGTGAACCACCTACCCATGCTTTTACCCTTTGCAAAAATTAGAAAAAAATAAGGTTTGAAGATAATATCAAGTATTTATGCGTTACTAGAGGGTAAATTCATGGTTGGAGAACCATCAAAACAAAATACCTAATGAAATTTACTTATATAAGGTTAGGATTAAAAAATCATTGTATTTTTGAAGGGACCATAAAAAATTTTAATTCATTTTCCATTCATTACATCATACTTAACATGTTCTTTACAAAAGGTCACACTACAAAAAAAAATTACAAAAGATTTATTTTGAAAATCTTACTATCAATTTATTTTTATGATAATGTTTTTTGAAAACTAATACAAAATAATGAAGAACTATTTTTTAATTGATCATATAAAAAAAATCAATGTATAACAACATTATGATGGGTTTTGTTATTATTTTATGTTTACTTTGCAAGTAAAAAAACAAGGCAATAAAATTGTTCACGTTATTTTTTATACATAATACCCTTTTATGTCATTTTTCTTATTGATTTTTTATTCCTTATTTTAATTTCTTTTTTTGACTTCAAAGAAAATTGTCAACCTCATTCTAGTATTTCTCATGATTATGAAGGTTTCTCAATTCTAATGAATTGTATTTCTTCTTTATTTTCCTCTTCTTCTTTTTTTGATTTTCCCCTCATTATTTTTCCTTGGAATAAATGGTGTTAGCCATAATGGTTCAATCTTCCCATTGCTTATGGACTTGTGAAACAAATTGTGCCACAAAAAAAGCTAATCAATTGATCAGATGATTTTCTTCCATGTACATGCATCGAGAAATAGAAGTTTGAGTCCAATTTTGTTTCTAGATTGTTTTACAAAGATGTAACAAGTTTTGAAAAATGCAACGTGAATGTGGAACTTGGATAGCTGTGGTCTAGTCAATTGACATTAACTTGCCTTGGATAACAGCTATGGAAGCTCATAAAATGGAAGAAATTATGAAGGCTAATGACATTGCTTTTTACATCCACATTAGTCAAAAGTTGTGCAAATTCCTTTGTCCACATGCCTAAAGCTTGATGTTTAAGTATCCAATAGCTAAAAATGCACCCATTTCCATTTCAAACTTGAAAATTGTTGGGTAATATATGGGTCTGCAACTTGAATGATTTGTAGGGGATTTAAAGAAAAAAATTATAGCTATAAAAAAGCTTGCAGCAACAACAACAACAACAACAAGTAGCAAAGTCATGGTCAAAAGGTGCTACAATAATGACACAAGAGTCACAACAAACACACACAACAACAATAGTAGCAATAGTAGAGCGCTAGCTCTTGTTATAATTGAAATCTACAACAATTTGCATGTGTGTGTGCAAGATAATTGGACAATGGAATTCGTTGTTTTTTATCAAGACTTAATGGAACTTACTTGACACAACACAAATAGCACAAGAACAAGGTCATATGTAGGCTCTTGTTGTGCCGCACCTATTAATGTCATTGTTATTACGTGATTTTTCTCACATGCCAAGGGAGCTTTTCATTGTTCATAAACGTAACAATGAAATGTCGTACACTTTGAAGCATTATTAGGGAGTAGAGTGTCATCATATGTTCGTGGAATTTTGAGGATCATCAATGGAGCATGGAGGAGTGTCAATGGAATATGGAAGAACATCAATGGAATAGTTAGGAGCATTGATGGAACATTCAACAGTGTTAGTAAAACATTGAGTAGTGTCAGTAGAACATTTAGGAACGCATCAATGGATTTTTAAAGAATGTTGGCATACATCGTAAAGCATCATCATTTGGCCATTCATAAATTTTGGTGGATGTTCTTTCCCTCATAGGAGATGTGTCCTCTAGCTCCTTTCTCGCATCCATGCCCCTAGTGGAGGCCCTTCAATTTATTGTCCTTTCATAAGGGCTTCATTCTATAGTTTTGTCCCTTCCTTCTTTCCCTTGTGTCATTACGACTTCTATTTCAATCCTATTTCGTCTAAATAAGGTGTTTCAAACTTGTGGGTTGATTCTACCTTTAGTGCATGTTGAGAGTATGAGTTGAACCCCCCTTCTATGTGATACCCCATGTTCTGATTATGGGGCCTTAGTTATGCACCTTGGTTTGGCACACCATTAAAAGTGGTGTCAACCTTTTCAAGCTAGTTCCTTGGAGGGCAACAATGGTACCCCATCCCTCCACGGCCCATTCCCCCCTCCAGTAACGGCAATTGTTTTAGCTCATACCTTTTGTTTGTTTCTTTTATGTTCCCCAACACCTTGTTTTTAGTTAGTACTCCCCTTAAGGCAATCTATCTATTACTCAATCCTCCATTGGTACTTGTCAAGGGGATCCTTTGGGTGGTCTTCTTTTTGCGCTAACTCATTTTCACGCATTTCGTAATTTAGGTACCTTTCTCCCATCTAGTTTATTTCTTTCTATTGTAAATGACACCCACATCATTGGGCCTATTTCAATCATTTCTCAGGCTTTTCATGATTTTTCTTCCCATTTAGATTTGGTAGGCCTTGTGGTTTAACCTTACAAATGTGTTGTTTGGTCTCCTTCAAAGTTGCTTTCAAGGTTCTCACCTCCATCAGGTTTCTACACCTTTATTGGGGGTATTAAGGTTTTGGGTGTTCCTTTGGGGTCCTTTTCCATCACTTGTTTTTTTTTTAGGATGTTGTGAATGATGATTAACACATAGATGCCCTTCCTAGGTTAGGGCATGTGTAGGTGGCTTTTGGGATTTTCAATCATTGTTTTTCATAAAGGCCTTATTACCTTTTTAAATCTTCCCCCCATTCCTGGATTTTCAACACCAATTAACTTCCTTTTATTCGACATTCATTCGCGCATTTGGGAGATTTTTAGGGCCAATTTTTTTGGAGTGTCCAGAGGCTTCCCTAATTTGTTGACAATCTTCTTTTCCCATCTTTAAAGGTGGGATAGGTCTTGCCTTTATGGAAGTTATCGCCTTGGTAGCATACTTGGGGAGCTGAACGCTTGTCACCCCAATCATCGCCTCCAAATTTTTGTAAAATGGCCGCCCATTTTTATTGGGGGTTATAAGGGCTAACAATTCAAGTCCATTTCCATTTCGGGTTCACCTTAAGTGGGCTCGTCACCTTCTACCTCAAGTTGCTTAAATTTCCATCCCACCATTTGAATAACTATTAGGGAGGAGAGTGGATCGTCTTGAGGAGAGCATCTCAGAGAGTGTGCATGACCACTCATTTTCCAACATCATTTCATAGTTGTCTTTATATTTTCATTGCACTTGGTTGAAATCTTGTGCAAGCCTAAGCTTAGGTGTTTGGTTTTCTACTTGCTTAATCATCCCATCTTTTAGGATGGCCTTTGACATTTTCACCTTAACACTATGCACGATATTGGGTCTCCCCCATCCCATGGCTTGTGGTCTTTCTCGATGCATATGTAGCAAGGCCATAAATCCAACACAGATACACCTACTTCATTATGTTCATGGGGGAGAGCGCACAACCACACATGATGCAATTCAAGATTATTTCACCTCCATTGTTAAGGATGTTGGGTACCATGTTGTGCACAAGCAAACACATGTTCTCCCAACATCATCTCTCAAGTCTTCATGATGAATGATGGATATTGTGCTTATAGCAAATGGTATTTGCACTTTGTTAGACATAGTCATTATTGACCTAACTTGTGTAAATCTTGTTTTGCAAACCACTTCTTCCTAAGGAGTGGTTGCGACAATTGTAGCTCAAGAAAAAATTGTGTCATATTGTGACTGACACCATGAGGATGATTTCATCCTTCTCATAGTAAAAATATTTGGATGTTTACATTAGTAGGCGAACAATTTCTTTCATTGATGTGCCATTATGGCATGGTCAGTGAAGGGTTTTGGAGGTCTTCCTCTTTCGATTATACATTCATTTTATAGGTAGAAGGTGCTAGTGGCTCTTCCAAGAGTTCAAGTTGCCACTATCTTGCATCGAACAATTGTGGCAATAGGAGAAACTTTTTCTAGGCTTGGTGTCCTTCCAAGTTTTTCACCCATCTCCGTGCACAACTTGCTTTGTGCTATTGGTGATGGGTTTAGGTCCTAGGTTTTGTGTTTTCTCCTTTGAGGGCTCCCCATTGTGCGTTATGCACTTTTGGATGTTGTTTTTTGTTTGGACTTCAGTCTTTTTTTTTCCCTCTTGTTCCCTTGTTGGGTGTTTTCTTTTTATTCATTTATTTATTTAAAATTTAGTACACAATCTAGTTGTTATAATGACACACTACTCATTATTAAGTGAGCAAGTTATGATGAAAAAATTGTTATCATACATGTTATTGTTGATGAATATTGACCAAGTGAAACCATCCCTAGTTGTTCTTATTGCTAGTTTTATAATTCAATTCAAATTAATTTTCTTTTCCATGTATTACTTGAATTAATAATGTAAACACTTTGTTATTAATATTGTTTTGCAAATTTGGTTGATTTTTAGACACTACATGTGCAATTAAAGAACTCTTAATTCTCAAAATTTATGATGAAATTTTGTATTTGTTAAAATACAAGTTAAAAAAAATTATATTCTTTTACTAGTTTGACAATTTTGAATCATAAAATATAAACTGATGAAAACATTTGTGAAACAATCATAACTTATTGTCTTTAGTTCACCTTAATGCTCTTAGATTTTGCAAATTATAAGAAATTGTCCATAATGAAAACAAAATAATTGCCCTCTCTTATCACAAGGCTTCTTAGAGGTCACACTAGGATATCATGGTTGGCCAAACTTTCCTAATGTTTAATGATAGGTAACTAACCTTGTGTTTTGACATAGTTCACTTATTGACCCATATTGTAGTTTTGTGCAACTATTTTGACAACATTGAACACAACCTTTTAATAAATTCATCTTGCAAATAATAGCAACGTGGTCACGGGTTGAGAGTCTTGGGTAGGTATTGTATTCAAAGATATCAATCAAGTTTGTATATTTAAAATATTGAAGCATTTGCTACCAACTATGTTTTAATAGGTCAAGGATTTGTCAAATTAAATATCAAGCTAGTATGAATACCTTGACTATTGATGTAACATTTGCTTGTACCAATAATGTAGTTGTGATTGTTGAAATTAGATTTTTCTTTTACCAAAAACAACTTTTATTGCAACGTATTTGGGAGGACCCAAACCCAAACCCTTTTTAAACTACGTAAAGCATTTGGAGAAAATTTGTAGTGTATGTGGAGGGCATGCTACATCCATGAATTTCCCTCTTAGAAATTGGGAACGATAATGTGCCTACTCCTCAAGGGTGGGAGGGAAATTATGCTTACTTATAGGTGTAAGAACCCTCCCACTATTGAGGAGTAGGCATTAGAACCCTCCCATTCATATGCCTCATGATCTACATAGTTTTGGTTCATGATAAATTTTTCCTTGCTCTTTATGATAAGTAAAGCCCATGGGTGTGGGACATTCCCAAAATGTGGGGCCAGGCTTAGCTATTGCCTCAATCTAGGCCCCTGATTTTGAGAATGCCCCCACCCTAGGGCTTTACCCTACACATAACTACACAATTAAAACCAATAGGACCTTAGTTCCTCTTGCTTTTGGTGAGGTCCCCATTTGTCTCCATATTGCAACAACAAAGCTCATCTTTCCTGGCACCTGATGCTGAAAGAAAATGCAACTAGGCTACACCAGACGCTTCCTGGCGAGCCAACCGAAAAACAGTAACCCTAATGAACTCATGAGTGGCCATTGCATCTTGCAAAATGTGGGCTTTTCGGCGGGTCAGTACAGAGGGGCCTCCCACTTGTACAGCCAGAAACTTTGTTTTTATGGTAGTGGGGCATCACGAAGCAGACCAGGAACTCAGCCACACTCGGTTCACAGGATGTAATTCCTCACAAGTTCGATATTGAAGGTAGTTGTTAAATGTACGGATACCTATTGAGGCTCTAATGCTTTTGCCAAGTCTGCGGTAGGTGCAAATTTCAACAAAAGGAGGGTGGGGAAGGAATCTGGACATGATGGAGTGAAATCGAAATCCAATACGGATAAGATGCCTTGCATACCCTATTAGCCTCACCGATTCGACCATAATTAATTATTAGAAATTTTTTAAAGCAATTTTTCACTTTGAAATTGGTAAAGTACCTTATACATACCATGTGAGATTAATTTTAATCTCACATGGTATGTATAAGGTAAATGATGAAATATTTATCCCTCCCCTTACCTTGGGAACATGATACACATTAATCATTTACCTTTTCCCTTGCCCAATTTATAAAAGTTTGAAGCCTATATACCTTTACCCACCAATTTCTATTTACCCTTTTCCAGTTGATATATTAAAATACCTGCTCAACACTGCCCCTTACCTCCACTATATTGATATATTGAGGTGTTTTTGTTATTGGGAAACCCTTATATATCCAAATGGCCAATATTTCAAAATATATTGTGATCGAAATGAGTGATACATGAACTTTGTTGCAAAACTAATAAATTATGTACAACTATTTTGTTGGTCTAAATGCCTCAACTCACATTCAACGGATTCATTGTTGTAATAACTACAACTTGCTCATTGAGTGGTAAAAATCTAGTAAATCACACATACAATGAACAAATTATTTTAAAAAGGAGTATTTGTGATAGACAAATTTCACATTCGATTAAAATTTGTTTCAAGGTCACGGCATTCCATAGTATTTACCAAGCTTTCATGAACACAAAACCCACATCTTCATTAGTCCATAACCCTCACATGGGTGCTCTTCATTTTAGTTTCACCCTAGCAAATTGGGTGTTAAACTGTTGCTTTTTTTTAAAAAATATCATTTATTCTGATTTATTTTGCAAATTATTCTTCTCAAAATGTTTTTAAAAAATTTTAGAACTAATTTTTAAAAAAAAATCATTGTTGTTGTGCATTAATATGAAAAAGTACATACATGGATTCCTATACATATACTAGTTGGTAAACCCATTTTGCAAGCAAAATGATCAGGGGAAAAGTTTTATCAGGAGATAGAAAGAAAACAAACGAAAGAAAAAAGGAAAATCTCCCGGAAAAAGGAAAACCCTAAACCCGGACACACCCAAGAGGATACCCATTACACTGAGTGATACCGATCCCCTGAGTGACTTTTCC
>Ga0116231_10003127_pt1 | contig 34615 bp, 25 predicted proteins | sample S1TSphgellanicum_2_FD_89695 | JGI IMG/M metagenome (GOLD analysis project Ga0116231, IMG submission 89695) | Host-associated microbial communities from peat moss isolated from Minnesota, USA - S1T2_Fd - Sphagnum magellanicum MG | ecosystem: Host-associated > Plants > Peat moss > Unclassified...
AAAATTTTCAAATTCAAATAATGTTTTAAACAATTGAAATAACAATTTTCAGATTTGAATAAAAAAATTCAAAGTTCAAATATTAATTTTGCGATTCATTATATGATATATATATATATATAATTTTAGTACATACATTAAAATATACCCCTATGTCATTATAGAATACCTTTAGGATGCAACTAATTTGATGACTATTGCGACTAATGGGACATATCAACCTATTAATGGATGAAAATAAATGTAAAATTGATGTAACCAATAGGATGAAAATTTTAATAGTTGCATCATAGTTGTGAAAATCACCAAACTAGTTGAAAGTTGGTCTTATAGTTGCAAATATTCTCAAATTTACTCGCAAACGACTATAAGTCGCATGTAGTCGTAAATTGAATGGTTACATTTTGGTGGTTTCTACTAGTGCTTTGTAATGTAATTCAAGGATCCTTTTCTTACTTCTTTTGAATGTTCCACTTTTAGTGTATCGATAGCTTTTAAAGCCTTTTTTTTTTAAGTCGATTTTCATTGGCTTGGACAACATCCTTTTTGTAATAATGAAATTGGAATAATACTTATGGAATTAACAAGAGAACCACCAATTGTGACATGCAAAACCATTGTCAAATGTCCCAAGTTCCTTTGTGTTTGTTGGCCATGATTATCTTTGGAGTCCCTTTCAAAAAGAAAAAATTGTTAATGTCTTGACCAAATTACATAATGTTCATTTATTTTACCAAACTTGAAAGATACTTGACATGGGTATTAATATATTTCATTTAAATGAACATTACACCAATGTCTTTTTCATGTGGAAATTATAAAATTTGACCAATAAATGATAGTTTTGTGTTTTTTTTTTTTTTTTTTTGTCTTAAATAAAAGGTATCATGTTGAAGTTGAGATCCAGGTCTCATCATGAGGGGCATGAAAGCACAATTAAGGGTGACAATTTGGATGATCATAGTCTTTTTTTTTAATTGTAAATGCATTTGTTTAAAAAGGTCATTTCATATTAACATTTTCAAATGTTTTATCATTTGTGTTGCAATAGATTTTATTGAAAATTATACATGATTCCTAAGAAAAAAATGGTCTCATATTGAACTTTTTAACTAATGGCATTTTTTCAATCATAGGATAAAAGTCTAATAGGTGAACTCAAAAAGTATGCCATAGTAGGGTTAATTTAATTAGGAAAATAGGAAATCTTATGAAGTGTGTAAGAATAAAATGAATTGAAACTTACCTTATAGAAAAAAATGATTTAAAAATTCTAATATTGCATTATTAAGTCTAATTAGTCCATTTTTCATTCAAAACTTCATGTTTTTACATGGATCATTTATCAAATATATTTTAACCATGTGTACATTTGGAATTATTTGTATTTTTGAAAGGCAACATAGGGACATGTACTTTGAAGGCCATGAATGCAATGGGGGCAAAGGTGGCTAAAGCTAGGTAACATGGAAGACATTTAAGACAACCTTGAATTAGTGAATGACAATAAACAACTTGAAATTTAGGGGTTTTTTTGTTCATAGCCACACAAAGGTGAATGGGTTTGCAACTTTTCTTTTCACTTATGTTTTGAAACATGATCATATTTTTTCAAGTTGTGATTGTTTGGAACAAATGTGATCAAAGGTTTTGGACATTGATAACATTGTTATTAACATGGGTTAGGACACTAAAAGTTATTAGCAAGTTGCATTTGTGCTTGTTTGTTATTTTAGTAAAATTTATATAGTTGGGATTTTGTTAAAAATATTCTCCCATTAAGTATTCTTTGGGTTATGTCAATAGTTCAAGCTCCTTTCATAATTTGTGCAATCAACCTTGTAAGTGGAATTAAGGCCCAATTGTGTAATCAAACTTAGTAGCCCAAATGACTTATCCATTTCCCATAATACTAATGAGTTGCATGAACCTAAGTCCACAATGTTTATAAGTGGTGGGCCTACCTTGCTAACTGACCTTAGTAGTTACAACACAAAAATGATTAATGAATGACCAAGCAATGTGGAAACCCATGGTGGAAATCATGAACTAATGAAAGAGCCCAAGAAATTCTACTAGACTCCCATGGGCAAAGTTGGTTGTAGGAAATGATGGTTTGTTTAAGTTTGTTAATTGTTGCATATGTTCAAATGGAACACATTGAAAAAATATGCTGAAAATGTAACATTGAAAAGGACATGGGAAGATTAAAAAAAATAGTGGTTCATAAAAAAAATTGTAATTAGTTGATTAATCAACACATGTCACTATTATAACTTGTTTTTCAAACAATCCAAGTTTACTAATCAATCCTTCTTGATTAACAAACATTTAGATTTCGACTAAAGGCCTAAAGATTAAATGACATGTATATTTTTGACTAGTGAACTTGACTAATCGAATGATCTATTTGATTATCTGTCAAATTGGACATCAAGTAAAGTTGAATAAAAAATTGACCACCTTGGTCAAAATAGTCAATGGGTTCTAATCAAGTGGGACATCTAATAAAGTTGAACAAAACAAAATGACATCCTTGATCAAGATGGCTAATGGCTTTCTAATAAAATTAAACATCTTATGTTAATAGATGAAACTAAGTATTACTTAATCTAAGTAGGTAACCTAAGTCTATTTATCTACCTTTTACCCCCTACCTACCCACCCATTGACCTACCTATAAAGCTTACCTTGTTAGGTAAGTAACTTAAGTTTATATACCTACCTACTTACCTACATACCTCTTATACTTACTTACTAACGTATTTTCAACCTATATATTAATTACTTAATCTTTTTACTTACCTACTTAAGTAGTGATGTGAAATAAAAAACTTGACAGAAATTGTCACTTTTTGATGGTGTAATCCATTGGAAAGGACTTGGTTTATCATTGTGAAGGTGAGGAGTTCATTATTTCTTTATACTTGTAACCTATGTGCATGCCTAGGGAGTTGAGATAGGGTTTAGGGTTTAGGGTTTAGAGATAGGTATGTTAAGATACCACCTACCTACCTACCTGTCTTTTTATGACCTACTTAAACCTATTTATTACCTATTTACTTAGTTACAAGAAAAATATTTTTTATAATAATCTTGAAAACAATGATTTTAATTTAAGTAGAAATTTGACTATTCAAATGGTCCATTGTTTGCTAATCAAAATGACCAATCAAATAGTCTATTATTCTACTAGTAAAAAAGACCAATAAATCACAACCAACATGTCCAAATCAACATGTTTAGATTGATAGGATGGTTTTTTTTACACCTATCCAAATTTGTCCTTTTTTATTAAATAATATAGTCAAATAAACTTGTTTTTGTAGTAGTACATGTTTCAAAATCTAGGATCTCTAATAAAATAGGTTATTTGCACTAAAGAACATGCCCAAAAAAAGGTCAATAATTTGTAACTTTGTTCCACTTCTTTCTATAAATGTTGGAGTACAAGGCCTTGAGACCATTATTTATGTTACTTGGGGTACCAAAGATGGTTAAATTGTCATTAGTCAAATAGTGTTTATTGGATAATTATTGAATGCATGTTTAAATAAGTAGAATTGAAAGCCAAAAAAACTATGTAAAAAGTTTGTTACTTGTCCATTACTTGTCATGAAGGTCCAATCATTGATAACCAAAGTTAGTTAAAATCCATGACTACATGGTGCAAAGGTGGCATCAAATCCCAATATATTACACTCTCCTTAGAACAAGTCATTGAAGGTGCAACCACAAATAATTTTTAGAAAGCCAATATGGATGCACTTATTGTAAAGGGAGATTTGGAACATTTTGACATTGTTGCATTAAACTTTTGAGGTTCATAATAGGTCTACAACTTACTTGCATTTTTTTAATATTGATCCATAAATGTTCTTTTTTTAATATTTTATCTTGCATGTTTTTTTATGTTGTTGGTTTTCTATTATTACAAATGGAGTTGTAGTTTTCCACAACACCCAACATGGTGTTGTTTGCCATTTTGTTTGGTCTCCAACGCTCAAAGGTATACATTGCATGGTAAGTGCAAATATTTCATTAGAAGAGCCTACATGTTGAATGGATTGAACTTTGAATAATTATATTTACTATTTCAATTTCCAAGGGCTCAACTTATGTAATTGTTGTTGTCTTTTGTTTATGAATTCTTTTATGCCCATTGAACCAACCTACCTATCAAAACATTGGGTCACTTGCCCATGGTTGCACACATAAAAAAATTGTTGTAGTTTGTTTATTACTATTTTTCTCATTTGCCCAAGTGACATTGTGAGTTTGTAAAGTTGAATGTTATCATGGAGACTAAAGGCTTCAAAATAATTGAAAAACATAAAAAGAAGAGGATAAGGATGTTTAGCTTAGCGATCTATGACATGAATGAATACCATGATGAAAGCACACTATAAGGGGCCCACTTTGGGCAAGAAAATGCACTCTCCTTTTAATACATTTTGTATTATTTTGAGGGGTAGTTTTTCTTTTATTTCATCTAGCATTTTGATAAACATAACAAATGGATTTTGCTACAAATGTCTCCAACATAATTCTTGTTATCTTTCAAATGAAAGTAAATTTTCTACCAAAAAAAACATCAACACATTTGTGTTTGTTTGAATGAAAAACTTGTTCATATATTTTTTGTGAAATCACATGAGTCAAACTTTTCAATTGTAATTGAAATGGTACAATCAACTCATATTCAATACTTCACCAAGTTTAGTAATTATATGAATCATTTAAAAATATATTTGCACTTTGCAATATCCTATTACATGTTCTATTTTCTCACAAATAAATTTTTTAATCATTTAATATTAATCAAAAAATGTAGTTTCCTTTTATGATTGCATTACTTAGCAATTGAACTACCTCATTTTGAATATAATTTATGAAAATATCTTTTAATATTAGCTTGGTGAAAGTTGAAAGTTAAATTAGTTTTGAAAAACAATATTTGTGAAGTTTTTTTGGCCAACATAGTGTGCTTTCATTGCATGCATGCATGCCCACATTTAGTGAAAATGAGGTAAGATATTTGATTATTTTAGCTTGCCATCATCAACTTTCAGCACCTCATTGACATTCATATTTAGTTAGTTTGAATTCTTTTTGATCATGTTGAATTATGTTCACTCTTTCATAATTTGCTTAAAAAAAGATGTTTTTGTCAATGATTATTTGGTAGTAGTTAAAATGTGCCAAATTGATGTCAATAATTTTTACATTGAAATAATCACTACCTTCATGAGCATCATGTTGTCTAGGATTTCAAAACACTTCTATATGGAAATCATGATGTACGTAATTCCCTTGTGGTGGGTGAAGCTGATCCATTCTATTTCAAGAACGAAGATGAGGAATATTTGTTTTTGAATTTACTAAACACAATATGTGACCAACATGTTGCAACTTTATGATTGGTTAGAATATGCCTATAACTTGAAATATATTTGACACCATTGCATCACTACCCTAGTGTATACTAATGTATTGCATCAAGAGGGTTAGTGTAGGTAGCATGATCATTCTAGATTGTTGTAGTTTAATTACAGTTTATTTCACCTACATCCAACTGTTCCATTGTTTCTAAATAGTTTGATTTTTATTTTTTAACATTTAATGGACAAGTAAAAAACAACTTGGGTTTTGGAACTTGATGCTAGATTCCAAGGATTTAAGTTGATGGAGGCACTTGGGATGGTGTGCCCACAATATTGGCAAAATCCTAAGGTGAAGGAAAATTTCCTGCATCACCTTTCAACAATTAAATTGCATTATGCACATTTGTGGCTCTTGAAGACCAAAGATATGCATGCCTAATCAAAAGGTAGACCCCTTTTATCATTGATAAAGCTTGACATGCAAACCTCAATGTTAAAACTATCTATGTATTCAAATTGCCAAATTGCCATGCAACCACCATTTGATGGTAACCCCCTTACATATTTATGGCGACTAATCCTTGGACCTCAAGTTCTTTAGCACTCTTTATTTGAGTAAATCAATATATCATTGAAATTGTAGAAAGTGAACACACATTTGACACCTTGGCCTTCACGAAAAGCAAGTTGAGAAACAAATTAATTATTCATCTTCCTTATATTGTCAAGTTGGAATGCATTCATTGACATTTTTCACCTTGGAAAATTTTCCTTATGACACCATTTACAATGACTTAAAGGATAACAACAGAAAGAAAAATTGATAAAAATGACAAGTTCATAACTAGTTACTTTTATTACTCTTGTTATGTGAGAAGTTCTATTTGATAATGTAAAAAAACTATGTTTTTCTTTTGCCCTGAACATTTTTTGTTGGAGCTTTGAACTACTTTGGGGGACGTTGTTAAATGGTGATGCCACAATAAAACAACCTAAGGAGAGGTATTTGCTGAGTAATTATGTAATGAATAATAACTTACAAATATCATTTCATCACAGAGTTTAATATAATAACTTAGATCCAATTTGCAGATTTTGAAGAGCGTTTGCTTCTAACTCACTCAATTTAACTAATATTTACTATTACATGGATGGTTGGTTATGATGGGTTGGTGGGAAGGAAGGTTTTAAGAGGTGATTAACATTTCACACAGTGAAAAGAGAAAGGAGAAGTGATGTTTGGCAACTTTCAAGGGATTCTGGTGTAAGAGGCTAAGGATTGAGATAACACTACAAAATCATTTTGGTTTTTTTGTTAAATAGTGACATAGTCAAATATGTTTGGGCATAAATGAATAGATTGTAGGGGTTGTTGCTAATATGGAAGTGTGTTGTCTTTTGATAGGAATATAATACAAACATAGTGGGACAAGTTGGATATCGAATTGGAAATGTTCACAATTGTTTGCAATGTACTTAAGTATTATGCCTGAAAAAGTTAGGCCTGTTTGTTGCCTTTTCAAAAAAGTGGTGCTTGCTTGCTTATAGAAACTGAACCTTATGTATAAAGGGACAACAACCTCATTCCATTTTCAGTTCTCATTCTAAAACGCGGCTGGTTGCATGGTCTAGTTTTGAGTCCCACTCCAATATGATGGTTTTAGATCTCTAGTTTGGTTGCTGAGAATCAACCTAATACTGCAAAACAACAAATATTAGTTCAAATCTCATCTTTAGAACCAAGGAATGGACAATGTCAGTGCACCAATGAAAGGATTGAAGTGTTGCCGATGGAACATTTTGTGGAACCATTCTTGTGTTACACACAAGCCAACTTTGTGAACAATGGATGCAAAGGCATCACACATCCCATTATATGTCCCTAGCTGCTCATTATCCTGGGCACATTTTCGAAGGTGGATAGTCATTGGACCAACAGGTTGAGTACAAACACACTAAGGAAGGAGAGCTGTTAAAGGATGAAAGAACTCTAACCAAGTTTGGAACATAGTGGAAAGAATTTGCAAAAGATAAGCAAAACATGGGGAGGATGAATCATGTTGCAAACCGCATTCTGATGCTTTGGCCAAAACATGAAAGCATGCAAAGTTGGTGAACATCATATGTTTTATCAAAAAGAATGCTAGATAAGGTGTGGTGGTATTAACTATAAACACTCTAAAATAGAGTCTTGAAATCAATCCAACTATTTACCAATTAATTGTTCAAGGGGGGAGACAAGGTTGGTATTGACAGAGTTCACCTGCAAGTGCCCTTGAAAAGGGAAGATGTTGATGTTGATGTGAACCAAAACCTGTAACAAGAACAGGCATTGATCAAACAAAAACCTAGAGACTACAAGTGAACAAACATCAGTTCAATTCCCTCAATTGTTGTTGTTGGAGCTGTGGTAGCTGTTGAAATTAGACTCAAAAACTTGAAAAAGAAACAAGTCAAAGTATGAAATAGAGAGGAGAGATGGTAACAATTCTTATGGGTGTTACAAGAAACAATTGCTTTGCTGTTGTACATTAGCAGTCAACCTAATGACAACCAACAATTGCTTGACCCAATGTAAGGGGTTATAAACATGCTGGGCTCTTTATGTGTTTGTAACAATGGTGCTAGATTATAGTCATTCTGTGTGTGAAATAGTGAGACAAACCAAGTCTTGGGAAAAAGAACAAGACTGGGTAACACCAAGATGAGTGATTAGGCAACAGTGAAAAGTTATGTTTGGCTATATTACAATGTAAAAGGATGGTAAAGGAACCAAGTGTAAAAGGATGGGGAAGTTGGGAAGGGTTGTGAGGTCGGGCAATGACATGCACATCATGGGTAAATGATTACAGGAGTAACAATATTCCTGACAGCACAGAGGAATGCTGTTGACAGTGCAGAGGAATGCAAGTATATCTAGGTTGTAGAATAACAAAGTTACTTGGTCTCATCTTTCTCCTCATCTGCAAATGGACTTCCATGAGACATCATTTGATCACAATCTGAAGAACCTTAAGACAAACAACATGTCCAGCTGGCAATAGAGGAACTGGCAACTTCCCTGACAGCACAGACAAATGCTGTCTATTGGTTGTAGAATAACAAAATGACATGGTATCATATCCTTCTCATCTGCAAATAAACTTCCATGAGACATCATTTGATCGCAATATCAAATAACTCAATGAACATTAGAACATTTTCTAATGACAGCTTCAAACCCAAAAAAAAAGCAACCTCATGAAACCAATCATCAGTAGTTTTCCACAACCAGAACTAAACCATGTAGATGAGATTTTTACAGAAGGAATAGTGGTGCCAGATGGTGACAAAAGGACATCACATGAATAAATGCGTTTGTCAAAACAAAAGTAGCTACTAGAACAGTTTCATCTCTATCTATGATTTGGGATCACAACCCTAGCAATAATGATGCTCCATAACCCTGAAATGATATAGGTACCTGAGCATTGTGCCTCAAACACCAGAGCCCATCATAAATGCAGCAATTCTTTTTTTTCAACTTTGTCACTATCACTTTTGTGTAACAGAATTTTCTGTTCTTCTAATTGATATGAGTGCAGATTGCAGTTGCCTGAGGTGAAGAAGATGGCACAGCAGGAGACAAGAAACCCAATAAGAAAAAGATGGACAGAGAAGCTCAAAATGCTTGAGCAAATGGCTGAAGTTAAAGAGTGGGAAAGATCTCTCAAAAGCATCAGAGCTTCATGGAGCAATATCTTAGCTGATGTATGTAGCTCCTCAGAAGAGGATCCTTGACTGAAGAAGCTCCACAGCAACAGCAGCGTCATCACCAGATTGTCCCTGAGACTCCTCCTCCTCCGGCCAAAAGGAGGACGTCAAGTTTTTTTCTTTCACACACAGGAGGGTCATCGAAATTAGTCAGTGGGAATTGGGCGCTGAGGAGCCCAATCACAAACAAAAGGTCGTTGCTATTGCGAGAGATGGCAGTGATATCCCACCACACAAAGAAAGCCTTCACTCTGATGCCTTGAAGCTCTTCGAGCTGACCGTAAGACAAGACGCCCGTGATCACCTTGCCGTATTCCAACGGATACTTCTCTTCTATCAGCACTCTGCAGTCTCCTTCCAGATACAGAACGAACCTCCCGTTTGCTTCCAAGTTGTACCCTGTTACAGTCGGCGGCAAAATCCCTCGCGGGAATCCGTATGTCTCAATCTTCTCGTATGCATCCGAAGACGATGTTGCCAACGACTTCTCGCTGCTCACCGCAGCAGTAGCAGCTTCACCACTAGATGCGAGAGCAAAAGCCATCATGACACACGTCACAGCAGCTGCGAGGTCATCGAGGAACAACCCTTGAACCCTCGCCATCTTCAAACCTCCTGCTGTTGCTGCAAGCGTCCTGCAGTTTCCAAAACCCCACAACGAGAAAAAAAACACTACTACTTCCGCAAAGACTCTTCCTACCTCCGTCTGGTCGAAGCTCGGAAGAAAACCGCTTGACAACCAGAAACTCTGCTTGTGATGGAGCGAGCAAGAGTGCAGAGCTTTGAGATCCGAGAATCCCTGGTAGGAAAAATATATATTATTCTAGCATCTGATGATAATAGAATTGAATCTCAAGACAGAAATTTCTCTAGATTCCGACGCCAACAAAAAATACCCAAATCGTTCCGGATTCAGGATCAACAAAACCCCACCATCAGGATCAGATCCTTCTGGAAACCAGCAGGAGGCCGGAACAACGACAAAACCTAATCTCTGATATCTAATGAGCAGCAACTCACGAAGTGTAGAAATAAATCCCACGGAGTGAGGACTGTCTACAACCTCAAGCCTCCAAAACAAGCATCCACACTCAGTGCATTAAACCATCAAACAAACGGACACAACACGAGAGAGAGAGAGAGAGAGAGAGAGAGAGAGAGATCAGATCTTTGAGGCCAAAAAAAAACCCCTCGCAAAAACACACACACACACACAAGAAGACAGCTTCGATCCTCAGTGAAACAAGGTTGTGGAAAAAACTGCAATCTGATAGGAAACTGAAAGAGGCTTGGAAGACAAAAAGAATCGGCACTGTTGTTCCAGCAAGCTTGCTTGCTGCAACAGCGCAAAAGAAGGATTTTTTGGGTGAGTGTTAACTTTGAACTCTACACTTAAATCGATTAAAAAAGGGAAATTAGGATTCTTTTGAGAGAAAAAATCGTGCTCAAGTTCGGTAGCTGGTAATAGTGTTACCTGGCCGACCCTGTTCCCATAATTGACCCCTGGCCCAAGTGTGAATAGGATTATGTATCAATTCCCAAGTGTGAACAAGAACCCGACAATAGAGCCCAATCGTGAAAAAAACTGTTTTATTAAATTTAATAATTGAAGGTTTAATAATCCCCTAAACCCCCTCTCCCCTCCCCTCCCTTTTTTGCCTAGGGTTTCCAATAATTCGTTATTATTTATTTTAGATCTCAAAATTGTGCCTTTTCATCATGTCCAGCAGGATTTTTTTTTATTTTTCATTTTTTTTATTTAGTATCAGTTTCAAGCATCCCGAAGAGATCTCGCATTAAAGGCTAGGGATTCTTAGACCTATCTCAACATTTTTAAAATACACTTACACTAAAACTGCTACCAAGCCAAAAAAGTAGAGAGGAAATGGGACAAAATGTTTTCAAATTTTGTTGCCAAAATCTTGCAATTTTTTTTCCAAAATGACAACGAACCTGCAACAAAAATAATAAAAATTAAATTTCATTTTCTTTTTAGAATTTGGTGCAAAATTTTACCCAAGAAAATATGACTACTGTCCATGTTTGTCATTATAGGCTCGAAAGAGGTAGGTTATTAAATTATTTTAATATACATAACATGGACATGAAAAGACACATATTAATTTATTTTCCATATCAATGGAGAAAGGAATGAGATAGGTAATCTTGACCACTGAAGGTTTGGATGACACATACAACTAAACATCAATTTTTAATTATATATATTTCTATTGACAAAAATTACTCAAAATTCAATATCAAAACTTAGATCTAAAAATTATGAAACCGCCTCCAAGAAATCCCACTCATCAATGGCTTTCCAACATTATCAAGAGAAACCTTGCCACAAATTTTCCATAAAATTTTCAGTTTCCATTTTGTTGGATTTTCTCAAATATTTTACCATGCAAAAGTGTAATCTTCAAAAAAATCCTCTAAAAGAAACCAAAATCCTTCAAGATATTACAACTCTATAACTAATCTCAAGTTTCAACACAAAGCCAAAATATCATCTTTCAAAAATCGTCATACAAAAATAAACCTATTACTTAGGCCAAAATTACTTAAGCTACTATACTCTATAATGAATATAAACACAATATAGAATAATTATTATACTGCAATATAATATTAATGATTGGAATTTGGTTCTATTAGCTTCATTAGTCCTGCTAAATAAAAGCAAAATTGATGTTTTTTCTAATTTCTATGTGCTTGATTTCTATGGTAAAAGACTTGTAGGAATTTCATTGAGCTGCAAAACTCTGGTAGAAAGAAATGCTTGTTTTTGTATTGCCCTCTAAATGATAAAGAACAAACAGGCTATTTCCTTCAGGAAGGGCAGGTCACATTGAGTGTCATATTGTTCTAGGGCCTTGGGAATTTGGGCTACCTACCTATCTACCCACCACCCTCATTGCCATGCCCTCAAAAAACATAAAAGCCCTCTCTGGGCCTTCCCCATCCCTTAAGCTTTCTTCGACATTTTTTTTTTTTTGGTGGACTTTAATTTATTTTCCAACAATTATTTGAGCATTTTTCTCAAGCATCTTTTTGGCTTGTTTATTTGATGAACTCTTCTACCATCTCCTCTCTTTGGCTTTGGATTGATCTCAACCATCAGGCTACCAATGACTTTGTCTAGCTTAAAATATTACACTATACACCCTAGTGGTGGGAATTTCCCTCAAAGTACAGAGACAGACTAGCATGGAACTTTGAGATCTTTGGAACATTATTTATATTAATTTTCAAAATGTTAAAGTTTTTAAATACTTTTTTCAACGAGAAATTTTTCTTGAAGGAAAATATTAAATATTCAAGAATATTTTTTTTTTCAAAATGAAAATTTCAAAACAATTACCAATCATTCAACAAACATGTGTCAAAGTTGCCACCGTACTACCATATTCAACAAACATGTGTTGAAGCTGGCACCTGTTTTACGATGATATCTTCATCTTTTGTGTAACCAACAGTCTGAAGATAATGCTATCTAAACTTCAGGAGCAAGCAATAGTACATAAACTGGTGGCAGTTGAGTCTTCAGTTCCACTCAATGGATGACAGTTGCTCTAAAATATCATCCATTGAGTTCTATCCAAATGGATGACAAGTCTAAGAAATTGACAAAAAGTGGAAGAAAAACAGAGAAGTCCAAAAATAAAACCAATTTAGAATGAACAACTTGAGACCAAAGCCACTAGAAGTTATGTTCACATTATAGTCACATGACCACTGGTGATAGCAGCCAACATGGATGGGCCCTGTGAGCAGAGTGTGTGTCTTCTGAAATTGGTCGAAACTTGCCCCTCACACTATATAGCCTGTGTGGGTTTTGGGGATTCAGTTTGCAAGTATTTCAATTGCTTTACAATCTCCCAAAACCACCCTTTTCTCCTAAAGTTAATGTTTTCCAGGCCAAAAGGGAGAGGCAAGAGTACCCTAGTACAGGGATAGCTTCAACACATGTCTGAAAAATTAATGAAATTTGAAATTTTTATGTAAAAAAATGAATGCTCTTGAATATTCCAGAACATTCTATTATTTTCCTTCACAAAATTGTGTTTTTAAAAAATCAATAATTAATTAACTTGAACAGTTCTACAAATCATATTTTAGTTAGTGTCCAACATGCCAAATTGTTGCAAAAATTTGTGTCAGCATTTGAAGGCAAAAGAATGACAACCCACAGCGAAAGGGTTGTTCACAGCAGATCCAAAGGAGTTAAATTCTGCCACATGTCTTTGTTGCATGTAGTACAAAAGTAGTGACTATTTTTTTTTTTCTCCGATTGCCCATTTGCCCAAACAAGATTTCTCTAGTGCTGTGTATAAACACTTTTTGGGTTCATAGTTATGCTCCATCTAAGTGTCTACCTATTACGAAGCCAAAACATGCATAAAAGGACTCAAGATGTGTCTGGGCATTACCTATCTTTTTTGAGAAAAAGAAAGATCAGGCCAAAAGCAGACAAGGTAAAGAAGAAACCGGTAGTTAGTTCTTTTGTTAGTTCTTTTGTCCTGCCTGCAATAAAGACATATGGGGTAATTTAACAGCATCATAATAGAATAAATAGAAGGGGACAACATTTGCTAAAGCATTTGGGATAAAAGTGAGGTGCTATTGGGAACTCTTTGGGGAACATGTCATGAACTTGGGAACTCTTTGCTTTGGCCCCCCTCCCCAAAAGGACTTGCATGGAAAGTCGACTGACCACTGTCCAAGTGGAAAGTGAACAATGGACAGTCCACTCTCCACACCAAACACAAGTTGAAAAAAAAAACCCCCTCCCCTCCCCCAACCACAAGAAAAAAAAGGGAGGGCCTTCACTCAATGACCCAGCTTTTCATTGGGTGCATGGGAATTCTATTCCTAAAATTGGCCGCCACTAGTTTTGGCCTAGACTAATAGCCCTTTCTAAGAACACCCTACCTATAAGTAGGTCATTACATCAATCCCCAAACTCCAGAGTGAAAAAATAAACAAATAAACTCAATGTTTGCCTCAGCTAAACCATGTTAAGAGTTAAGACTCTTTCATTATTAAGTCATGGAGGAAGATTTAGCTTAACAAAATTATTATGCTTTCTAAGCTACTTGTAAATACAAAAGAAAAATGAGGTCCTATTTTCATGAACATTTTGGATTCTCTCCACCCACCCAAAATAATGTACAATATATTTTGCATGAAGTACAGCAATTAAATTGGTTGCGTCAAACTCAGTTTGCGTCTAGAACTATGCCTAGGATGCATTGCTCTCCAAGAGTGCTAGTTAAAAGAAATAATGGATGATGGAACAATTAAAACGGTATGTTAGATATAACATTTTATTCTGGTGAGAAAAAATATATATAGTCAGACTCATACAAGGGATTTTGTGAAGAAGATGAAGTAAAGTTACAGGAATTATTTTTTTGTGAATTTGCCATATTTAGACAAAACATACCAGGATTCTTAAATTGTTTTACTTTCATCCCTTACTTGTAGCCAAATTTGGCGAATCCTCTTGTGGATGATCACCCATGAGAGTAAACCACAAAATTGAAAAATATGAAACCCTGGTTGGATATGGTAAGCAGTTTATAGATAGACACCAAAAAAGGGGGTGGGTGGTGGAGATGCTTTTAAGCTCACGAGCCCATCTGCTCTTTACTAAATGTTACTTAACTTAGGCGACACTCCAATGGTGATGTGCTGGAGACTTCACATTCCTTGGCACTACCGCCAAATGCGCTTCTGGGTGTCAGGCAGAATCTGTGGTGAGGAAAGAGAAAAGACAACCAAAAAAGAAGGTGGTTACGCCAAAATGAAACAAGTGCCTTTGCAAGGCACGACCCCACTGCTAACTTGGCAGATGAATCATAAGCCAGCCAATTAGGTACTGTACAGGATGGTCTACCATTTGGAAAGCTGGACATGGTGCTTTCCCTCAGGGCCAGAGGAAACCCACAGTGGGGGTGGGGTACACACAGCCCCATCACAAATTAACGAACTCAAGAAAGCACAGCAGAGGGAGGAAATACCAATTGATGGTGTTGTCCTCTCTAGCCAAGATCTTCAGGTTCCCCTCAGGACCAGAGTTGAAAAGGCCTGGGTCTGTAGGCCAGACCCCAAGCACATACCGTTTTACAGTCGGTACTACCCACAACAGTGAAAAACAGCATTAAAACAAGCAGCTCATTGTGTAATTGCTCTTTCCCCTATGGCAAGTTCAGACCAGCAACAGTTTTTAAATGTTCCATGAAGTTCCCAAAAAATCAAACTCACAGTTAATCCATAGTAACACCTTGTACCATTGCTCAAAAGTGATTTGAGGGACCAGATGAAAACTACATCATTCCATGATCTCTCCCTTCCAAGGCAGAGCCAACAAAAGCCCCAGCATAGCAGAATGTGAATAACTTCATGACAAATTTCCAACCGATGCATCTAAAACCCATCTTCAGAAAAACAGGAAGATCACACTCCCATGTTTCTTTCCTGAAGTGTGGTTAGCACTCCCAGTTTTTGAGTTGAAAAAACATTTTCAGTATGATGGAAATCTGAAATGCCAATTTTCATATTTCTCCAATCTGCTGGAGTAATTGTCATTCCCAACCTCTCCAATATTTGTTTTTCTTTAACGAAGATGAACTGAAAAGAACAGATGTTATCACAGCACTTTAGAGTAATTGTAATTCACCAAACTAATGAGATGGATGAGTATTGTATTCTGGCCACCTCATCTCTCAGAATGCAACTACATTTAGATTGCCTTTGGAAGACCAAAAGGGTGCATTCATGTGGCAACAAGAAAAAGCACTGGTGAGTACGGCATTTGTAGTTCTCCCTTTTTGAGTTGTGGAGGTTCAAGCTTGGCTTAATTGTCATCCACATCCTTATGATAAGGGGTTGCATTCTCTCTAATCCCAAAACAGCAGTTTCTTGATAACGAATCTGAGCAAGAATTCTAGATGAATATTTCAAGTACGGTAAAAAAATGTAGTCCCTCCAGAGAGAAACCTTAAAAGGGCTGCCAGAAGTCCACACCAGCATAGCGTACACTGCCAAGCTCCTCTTCAATTCATAGTAACTGCCACAAAAAGAACACAAGATTAGTCAATCTATGACTCCCAATATCCTTCAATATCACAAATGAGCACATCAGGCTCCTTGATGTGGGAAAGACATTATGCTCTTGCACTGCACCTGATTGTATTTGGCAAGTAGTTCACTTCTACAAGGTGCTCCAGTCTTGATCTGCAAAATCAGCAACCCCAGACATAATGTTGCAAAAGCCCAAGAAAGCCTTGCTTCTTATCAGGTCTCTTTTGGCTTAAGTTCACATGACAGATGTGGAATGTCACTACCTTTATCATCAACCTGAAAGCCCACTATGCTGCTGCATGCACAGCTAGGTGCATCACAAATGGATTAGTTGTACCAACTGACTTCTCTCTACAGGAATTACAGATGGCACACAGCACACAAACTATACACCATACAGTTTGGATACTTGATTTGTTGACACCTAGGATTGCTCATCTGGAAAAATTTCATGATACTCTCACTGCATGGTCGAACTTTGGGAATTTGAGCAGAGAGTTTAGTATTAGCCCTGCAGCAGATGATGTTTTAACAGTGACATTTATCTCATACCCTCTTAGAACTCATAATGTTGCATACAAAATAAATGAGTTAGAGTAATACCTGGCCGCTGGCAAATCTGACAGCAAGATCAGCAATAAAGGTATCCTCTGTCTCACCACTGTGGTGGCTGATCATCACCCCTCACCCAGCTGCTTTTGAATCCAATGCTGCTTGGATAAACTCTGTCACAGAACCAATCTGATTCACCTGCCAACTCAAGTGATAAAATCAACATACTGGGCTATGTGGTTTCCTCACCTATGTTACTATTATGACAGAGCATTGCCCTTGGTTTCTGTCTGAAGAACTGCACCAGTGAAAGACTTGGTTGCAGGCAATATAGGGTTAACCTTCAGCAGGAGAGCATTGCAGGCCTTTGCCTTGATTGCTTCCTTAATCTTTCTAGGGTTGGTGACCAGGAGGCCATCACCCACAATTTGGGCATTAAGGCCAGCTTGAAATGACACACATGCTGACCAATCATTCAGTCATAGGGGACCTCAATGGAGATAAAAGGAAAGTCAAGCACAGATTCCTTATAAAGCTCCCCAAGAGCTCAGGCTGGTAAGCTTCTTGCTGCCATCATTGGGCTGCTCTTTGAAGTCAAGATCATAGAGCTCATCTTTAGTCAGAAATTCCAATGCTGCCACATCCATTCCTATCTTCACCTTGCCAGTATAGCCTGCCATTCATATAACATCAACAAGGAGGACAAACCCTTCGATTGTCCTGGATGTTGGGTACAGAACCACCCTCATCACCCATGTTGCACGCATCTTGTCCATACTTCTCGATAATTCCCCTCAGCACCTGGTAAACTGTCACATACCCAAAAACCAAGTGCTCAATCAGTTTCGATGCCATAGCTGTGACTTCAAAGCTCTGGCTTTGTCAAAATTCCACAAATGCAAAACCATGTATATAAATCACTACTACCTTTAGACCCATTTGCATGGCTTCCTTGAAGGACTGGGCACCAACGGGCAGGATCATGAACTCCTGCATTGCAAGCTTATTGCCAGCATGGCTGCCATGATTGATAACATTCAGTGCAGGCACAGGCATGACAAGTTCCTTGATTCCTGACAGAGACTGGATAAGTCTGCACAGCAGAACACCTTTGGCTCCTGAACCTGCTCAGCACAGACTGACAGAGACTCCCAGAATTGCATTTGCACCACGTTTTCCCTTGTTTGGTGTTCCATCAAGCTCCAACATTATGTTGTCAATGTCCATCTGCTTCCTGCCACACCACAGAATTCAAAAGAAACCTGAAAAATGAAGAAGAACCAAAAAATGCCATTCTCAGTTTTTTGGAATTCACATAGTCCACAATTGATTTTTTCAAAGGCAGCATTTGAATCCAGGAGGAATGGAAGCATCAAAAATTTTGCAAAGAAAATTCAATTTGCAAAATCTTTCTCCACTAAAGAAGAGTCCATGCCATCATTCATTCAATCCAGTAATAAAACCCTAGTCCCAGGGGTTGCACAAAGATTTTTCTTCATCTGCAAACTACTACTCCTGACTCTCAGATCTTGACGAAGCTCTGTGTATGTACGCGAGCACAAATTCTGACTGACTGACTGACTGACTGACCTTGTATCAAAGCCAAGAAGCTCTGGAGCCAACAGGTTATTGATATTTTCCACAGTTTTCACCACACCTTTGCCTCCATAGACGGACTTCTCCCCCACCTCGAAGCTCCAGAGTCTCATAGATCCCGGTAGATGCACCACTGGGCACAGCCGACGTGAAACAACGATCGGTGACAACATCCACCTCCACAGTTGGATTCCCCCTGATGTCGATGATCTGACGCGCTTTGATGGACTTGATCTTGGTCGTCATCCCCGCGTCCTTCCGCACCATCGTCACAGACGTCGAAGACACAGCTCTGGTCATCACCAACTTCAATCTCCTATCGGGCAAGCATTCTCCTCCTCCTCCTCCTCCTCCTCCTACAGGACTTGAAGACAATGCTGCTCCTCCTGCTCCTCTCCAGAACGAAGAACCGATGTTGCAACAGGCTGCTGCTTTAGGCATTGTCCCTATTACTACCGAGGAAGACATTGTAACGCAAAACCTGAACAACCGAATTTCTCTAATCTCTAAATATCTATCAATCTATCTCGAGATCTCCGTTCAGAATTTTTTTGTTCGCAATCTGTCTGATCACAATTTTTTCCACAAATCTTTCTCTTCACCAATTTCTTTGCAGATTTCATTCGCAAAATCTCTCTTCGGGAAAGGACTTGAGGAAACAGACGATGGCAAGAGAGACACACGAAGAGGAGGAGAAGGAGGAGCTTAAGCACGAACTCCTTCAGGTCAAGATCTTGATCCAGGTGTTGTTGACATGATCGAGATCTCCATCAAGATGTTGAACCTTTGAAACAACATCTCGAGCGAGATCTTGATCGCTAATGTCAACACCTCGATCAACAAGCTTTGATACAAAACACCCACACACTAGGGTGAACCGGCTCATGACCGAGCACTTAATGGTTCAAACTCCAAGAGTTCAGTAACCGGCCACTTTTGGTCATGGTCTTCAAAGAGATTAGTTGGCCCTTGAGCTAGAGCACTAGTAGGCCTTTACGGAAGTTGATTCTAAGCTAGAATGAGAAAGTTATGACCTCTCAAAGTTAGGGGGGTCTTGTTGTGTGAAAAAAATTGGATAGAACATATAAGGCCATTATTTTCATGCATTTAAACCTTATGAACAAACACTTAAAAAGTTATGAAAGGACATCTTACTCCTATAAATAGGAAAATATATTTTTAATTAAGATTGGACTATTTTTTATTTCTATTCATTTTTTTTTAATTATAATAAGGCCAAATATTTGCAGAACAAGCCATGCAATCATGACCTTATGGATTTTGAAATAGATAGTTTTTTTTAGCAACAACCTAATATCCTAAAATTGACAATCTTTGTGAGGCCACATGGGGCCAATCTATTTGTGTCTCCCAAGATGCAAAAGAACATTGCGACAATGGCTGCCACAATTCTTTTTGTTTATGTCTCCTTCATGTCTCTAGGAGGTCTCCCTTACTCTCCTTTATTTGTCATCGGTCTACTCTAGGTCATGTCTGTCTTTGTGTGCCTATCAATGATCTCAATATCATTGTTGCTCCTATTATTGTCGACAATCTAACTCCCTTGTGATCTTGCTAATGCTACTTGTTGTTGTGTGACTATTGTTGCAAGTGGTGTGCAAGTCAAGATTCTTCTCATGTTGCAAGATGAAATGCAATGTTACATGGACGGCTACTTCTCATGTGTTAATTTACTTATTACCATTAGCTTCTACATTTGCATTTCTAGAAACCTTTTTTCTTGTCATTTTCACCTAGTTTGTTGTTTGTGCATAGTTCATGATCTTAATGTTTCATTCCATTGTGTCGTGCAATGGGTTTTTGTTTCTAATAACTATCTCAAGGAGAGTGCTGAAAAGTTCCTTATCAAGTTAATGAAAATCTCTAATGTGAAGTAATTGCAAAGCTACATAAGACCTTTGACTAAAGCTCTTTGCTTTGGGTGAAATGAGACCTTAAGTTTTTCATTAGTATGGAAAGAGGAAAGTTGGGTCTCTTGAAGGCCTACAAGTAAAGTCAAATCCAAAGTCACAACCATGTTTAAATGGAAAAATCATTGCTTGAATAACAACTAATAGTTCATAGGCATCAAATGAAGCAAATGGATTTTAGGATAGCCTTTTTTTAAATGGAAGTTCAAGATACGTCCACAAACTATTGAAAGTATTGTACACTATTTGGCACAATATGAACTGTTCAATTTTTTTTGTTGGGTAGTGTGTTTTTTTTGGCACTTCACTATTTTAGCTAATGAGGACAACACAAGACCAAACTTTGTGCATTTCTCATGTGTGGCCTACTTTTGTGACCATTTTACTCACAAGTTTTCTCAAGTCCCTCATTTTAATTGTAAGCTTTCATGCAGTCTTGGGTGTTTCAAAGGTACTAAAAACATTCTTCACATTTAGTTTCCAAATGGAGCTCAAGCAAATAGTGCACTTCAACATTCTATAACATTTTGCTATTGGAAGTATGTCAAATTGATGTTCCATTGTTGCCTTATTACACTTTTGACACATGAATTGTGATGTTAATTGAAATCCATCCTTAGGCTACTTGAAACCCTCTAAATGACAACAATGTGTATATTTTCCCTTGAGGAGTGATTCCATTCTTGTTTCAGTATTTGCCAACTTATCTAATGAGGTCATGAATTTGAAAAAGTTATTTGTTTGTTCTAGCAAAACCTGAGACCATGTTAGTACTTTGGATTAACCCAAGATAAATAGCTTCTTTAATGCAGACTTAAATTGTTGACAATGGAGCAAATGGTGTTGGATATGTTCTTGAATATTATAGTGTAATTAAAGTATCAAAAGTATTGGGAGTTCTATAGAGTGTTTTCCCATCACTTTTTAATTTTTTAACCTGGTACCAAAATATGGCAGTGGTAGTATGAAATGCCAGATTATACACAAAGTGTGAGTTAACAAGAACGGACTTGTTTTGGGGGAAATGAGTTTGTTCTATCAAAGGTTTTATTAGAAATGTGTTGCAATATGAATTTAGAGATGCAATTACTAAGTAATCACTTTGGGTAGTAATATTGATAGTTGATTTGATTACTGATTTTCTATAACTACACATTCAATGAGGTTTTGAATGATTATTGTAAATATTTTGTTAACCTAACACTAACAAACACTTTTAATTTTTGATGAAAATGTGAATATGAAATTATTGGACTTCCTTCCAATGAAGCATTGAATTTGTGGATTTGCTTTTGAGTCTATTTGGGCCTATACCAATGTTTATCACATTTAGCTTAGTGTTGATTATACCTCCTCATTGGTTCACAGTCATTTCATTGTTTTTGAATGTTACCTTGGATTCCTATTATTGAACACAAATTGCACATAATTCATTAGTCATGTGTGTGATCTATCATGCTCACATTTTAAACTTGGCATTCTTACCCCTATTCTTGAATAGTGGATTATTCAAAGGCATAAATTATTTTTTTAATTTCAAAATTGCAAAATTTTGGCCAAACATTTGGTCATGGGTGTCCATTTGAACATAAACCGACATAAACCAAAATGAATGTTAGCCTTAAAACACATTGAATAGGTGTTCGATCAAGGCACCTAATTGATGATGTGTCGGTTTATCCTACTAAGTGCACACATTACTACACAAAAAAGTAGAGTAATGGCCTAGGAATGGGGCATTCCCAAAATAAGTGTTTACCCAAGGCAAAGTCCAATGGCATTTATTTTGGGACAAACTTGCTTTGAGGGCATTACCTAACATCAAGGACCAACCATTTTTATTTTTCATTTTCATTTTTTTCTTGTGATATTCAATGGTTATCACATTAAAAAACAAGGTAGGGTGTTTTTGAAAACAAAACATCGACCCCTTTTTGCAAAGGAAAAACTTCACTTGATAATGTCTCCTCCAAATCTAATGGAAATTTTTCTTATGATGACTTTACATCTAGGAGAATGATTCTTTCCAAGGCCCTTGTTATGTTTGAAGTTTTTAACCAAAGTACATAATGACAATGGAAAGAAAAAATTTAAGAGCATGTCCAATGGGAGGCAACAAGATTTACAACAACAATTTTGCACCATCATCCATCAACAACAAAAGGCATAAACTCCAATGGTCGCTCATGCTTACAAATAAAACACTAGCACTATGACATTCACATTGGGCTTTGCAATTTGACATAGGATATTAAGTTTGGGAGAAGACCTATGAATTAATCAACCATCATTGATTGTATGAACCTATAGTTGCATGTGAACTTTGTCACTTACAAACATAGCAATGCTAAAACCCAATGTTGTTGCATATTGTTAACCCAATTTTTTAGTATGTATATAATAATTGGTTGTACCAACTAGTAACCAGTGAAGCAATACCATTTTAAGACTATTTTAGTTATTATTGCATAACAGGTCCTTAAGTTAATCAATATGGCATGTGAATTGGTAATCAATCTATTACAGTAACCAGTTGTTCACAAAAGATGTTTATTTAAACTTGTGACCAATAAATCCTAAACTTTGATTTTGAATTTGTATTAATTAGTGACTGTTTACATTGAAACAACACTATGATTTGGTATAAATATGAGGATTTTTTTAGGATGATGAATAATATTTTATTTTATAACTTTTGAAGTTTTTTGTTTTTTGAACCAATACACTTCTAATTTTTGAAGTTTCTTCCTTTTTGATTTTATATGTGGGAATTCATTTTTGTTTTGTTTTTTTGTGAATAAGTAGAATTTTTATGTTTTTGTTTCCATCTTTTTCAAATTTGGAATAAACGCAATAGTTGCTGATTTTTGTAAACTAGAATTAAAAACTTATAAAAGAAATTTTGTAATATAAAGGATTTGAAAACACCTTTAGCATTTGGCAACCATGAAGTGGGATGAAATTGTAAACAATCATGTTGTACAATCTCTAATTTCAACGGTTGTTTTGTTTTTAAAAATGAAATAAAATAAGTTTGGATTTGTATTAGTTTTAATTGTTTTTTAGGAGTGTTCTATGTCTTGCTAAGTTTTTGATTTCTTACAAAGTTAATTTAAAGAATTCTTAAAATTTGCATGTTTTTTTAAAATCTATATAGTAACATGTTTATCAAAAGAAATTTGAATTAACAATTGTTTTAAAATAAGAATAGGTGTCAAAAGTAGTCATAAGGGGTTTTAAAAGGCAATTAAAATTAAGAAGACCACATTAACTTGTTCATGAAGCAGTTCAACCATAGGAACAACCATGTTCTAAAGCTGAGGGAATTCGATTAATTGATGTTCTTGGCAATGAGCCTCAACAATCGGTTACAACATATTTACCTCTTCATCAAATACCAATAGAATAGGAGGAAAGAAAAGAATTACAAGTACCTTCAACTAGTCGATTTTTGACACCCCAGCAATCGTCCCATCAACGCAAGACGAATGCATAATTGGATGGTTAGAACATCGCACCTATTCGACATGTTGATGAAGTAAACTCTACATGACAAAGATGGTAGTCTACAATGCCTAGTTACTACATTCCTATAACTATTATGCCAACCCAATCAACATTAGTTGTTGGGTACTACACATCCAAACCACTTCTTATTTTGAATCCAATCGTAATGGATTTAGAATTAGAGTGCAATCAACTTTTAAACTAATTGGAATAGCTATGCAACCTAGAACATCAACATGTGCAAATTGTCAACAGGTTGGACATGAGTTCAAGGATTTCCCTTTGTGGATGATAAGTTAAAGCGATTAACGAAAAAAAAACTCAAAACTTCTCTAAACCTATTGTATTAAGCACACCGATGACACATGTTGGTGTACCTGTACAACAAATTCGACCACAACCGAATTTGGTTATTAACTCGACACCAATTAATCAACACCTAGGTTGGTAGCAACCAATTACACCACTAATAACAAGACAACCTAAAGTTGTACCATATCTAATGTGGCATAATATAATCCACCTTTTGTACCCATGGATCCTAACACATATTCTATGTACTATTCTAGAATCAAAAGACCTAATCCATTGATTTTTGGAAGAAAGGAGAGATATGTTGCCAATACTACACAATTAAAATTGGTGCCACATGTTGAACAACTACGGTAGATTAAATACCCTATTATAGTTCCAACTTCTAGACTAGAACAATCAATTCTAATTCCAAGAAATGTACATGTTCAACAAGCAATGGCATCAACTTTATATGTTAACATTCTTGTTGCCACTGGACTATCTGTTTATGAAAATCGTGTTCCATTTTAACAACAAAAAAAGCTATTTCATATCCATAACTGGGTAAAGAACCACCAAGAGGTTCACCTAATAAATGATCAAAATGAAGAGGATCACTTGATCGAAATCCACTTGGAGGACCACCACTTGATCCACATGTTGGACTTTATGGACGATCGACACTTGATCCAGGGATATTCATGCTTCGATGATACCAACCAAATATAGTACGATTTGAACCAACTAATAAACTACCATATTGAAATTTTAATATTCAACATACATGAAGGATACTAATCATGATGTTCACATTAGAGTTTTCAAGAAGGTAATCAAAGCTATTAGTGAGACTATGGAGGCTAATATCATCAACCTATTTGGTTTCACTTTAATGAAATAACATTTCGAAGTTATGGAGGCTATGGAGGCCAAAACTTTGCACAAGATCATCCCAATTGCACATTTGAGGAATTTGAGCAAACATTTTGCAAACATTTTTGAACCATGAAGAATGATGAAGAAGTTTATATGTAACTGTGGAGGATGAATGAGTAGACGTCTACTACAAACATTTGTTGAAACTTACTAACTATTTACAAGTGAAAGTTACTAATGTTTTCCTTATTACGATTTTCAAAGCAGGTTTGCAACCATAAATCAAATTGGCAACAACATGTATGACAAGAAATACCCTTTTCAAACATAAGGAAATTATAGGGATCTATGGAAAAAATGGACCAGTCATAGTAAATTATAGTGCTTTGATAACTCAATTGAAGTCCAAACTGGTTACACAACCAATAGTCCATTATACTATTACTAAGTAGTTAGTAACATGTTCAAACTATGGAAAAATGGGTCATGCCAAAAAAACCTATCATAACCAAAAAAAGAAGAACTTGTAATACTTATACCCACAAAAATTATTGAACTAATCGTTAAAGTTACTACACAACCAGTTAAATTAACTAAAGTACCATTAAGGTGTGACAAATGTAAAGATTGAACACCATTTTCTAATGGATGAAATTCATCCATAATCTTCATCTATATCTCTTAATTAATTCCTAGTTAAGTTTTAGTTAAATCCAAGTTAATTTCTAGTTAAATTGCAATTAACTCTTAATTAACTCTTAGTTAACTCCTAATCAACTTCAAGTTAAGTCCCATTTAACTTTCAATTAAATTAAAAAGCTATTTTACTTGATGCACCCATAAAAGCTTCCTTGGAAACTTCCTTGAGTTAGGTCCCCAAAAGGGTAAAAATAGAAGTAAGACCTTTCATTAATATATTCAACACCAATATTAGGCATGATCTTACACCATAGCCTTATCATGTTCTTTTCATGTTCATGCTTACATATGTTAATATAATAAAGATTTATTTTCACATTTGTTTTGCACATTTCGTGTTCTTATTTTTAATTTTTATGCTTTTGTTTTTTAATCACATAATCTTATTTTATTCCTTGTTTGAAAATTGAATTTAAACCCTTCCTTTAGCCTTTGTTCTTGTGGTTCCTCATGTCCTTAACATAAGATATCCATGTATTATTTGTTCTAATTCTAAACATTGTGCACTTAATTATCTTTTAAAAAAAAAATTTAGAACATGTTTCGAACTAAGCCAATCATTATTACCACTATAATATCAAAACTTTCTAAACCAGATAATGTACCAATTAATGAAATTATTGTTGTCATAACATGTAATCAAGTATTAAAGCAACATGTGCTTAAACACATGTGAATTAATGAAAGCAAAAACAATAACTAATTGGCAAACATAAAAACAAATGTGTGATTCTTTTGTTGAGGAATCACAAAGGAATAATTCAACATCAGAAGCACCTATTGATATGAATGTACCATTTCATTCAAATTGGGTTGGTTTACTAGAATTGATAAATCAACTAGTTGTTGGTAAGCAACATGTCCATTTGATTCCACAAACAACACTACTAGAAAAGACTTTGGAAAATATTAGAGAGACATCAACTTTCAATTTTTGGAAACCAAGTATGTGACTAACTTGGGGCAACTCTTGAGGATTGTGCCAAACATTAAATGGTACATTTTCAAACCACTTAAGTCTATTTAATCGATGTAATCTGAATTTGTTCATTTTGAACCTACATGTGTAACAGCTACCTTTGACCACTAAATGGCAGTAATTCAAGTTCAAGTTGGTAAGAACTTTATTGATGATGTGTTAATTGATGGAGGTTTTAAAATAAACATCAAATTACTAAAATCCTAAAAGTACATTAGGTTTGTTAAAGCTTAATCCAATGCCTTTTAATATACGTATGGTAGATCAAATTAGAGTTAAACCACTTGGTATTATTAAGGATTTGAATGTATTTGTTCATGGAATTGCTTACATTATTACATTTACTATTATCAACAATAATGTTTTAAATTAGATAGTTATTCAATGTTGCTAGGACGCCCACTGTTGAAAAATGCCAAAGTATCCCACGATCAGGGAACTAATATTATTACTATACTAGGAACAAGTATATTAAAAACCATACTTGTTATTAAAAAACTTGGTGTTCAAACCAAAAGACCAATGTGTTCTAGTTTCTATTCTGGAATATTATATGAAAAAGAAGTTGTGATGTTTGCCATAAAGGTAGACTTGTTTTCTACAGAAATTATAACAATACCATTCATATTGAACTAGTTTCTAAATAAGCATGCACACTAGATTTTAATATAGTAGAACTAGTCCCAAAATAACCTACCATGGGTTTGATATTTAACGTATCCATTGTAGCTATCATAGAACTATGCCATCCCATTGAAAACTTGGATTTCCTGGAAAGTAATAAATATTAGCATGTTTACTAAAACCTCAACCTTCTTAGTATCCATGACTTTGCCCTTTTTGGACACTATGAAACTTAAAATGGTTATTAAAACACCATGAATGCAAATTTGTCTGGGTTCAGGCTAATACCAAACTCTTTACAATTAAGAAAACATTTTTGAATTTTTCAAGGTGAATCAACATGTCATTGAAAAATGTAAAATCATCAAGAAAAATCTCCATGAATACATCAATGTATTCATGAAATGCTTTAGTTACTACCCTCTGATAAGTGGGCTGTCCATTTTTGACAACAAATGGCATCACTACCCACGAAAGCCCCCCAATCTGTCACAAAAGTAGTTTTGTGTTGGTCTTTTGTTGTAATTGATATCTAATGATATCCTAAAAATCCATTTAGAAAGGTATAAACTTCATGCTTAGCAATAGTGTTAATGACCTCATCCATGAAAAGCAATGGGTATGTGTTTTAGCTATCAATTTAATTACACCGCTAATGTGTTTGATATCTAACATAGACATGGAGAATCATACACATGATGAACTTCGGGTACAAATTCAAGAACTAAAGGGCGAATTAGAAACATTTCGCTAGTTACTTAATAAAGCTTTTCAAACTACTAATATGGATAACCAATTGAGGGAGTTTGAGGAATTGCTTTTAGATAATGCCTTGCTTAAGGTGCAGAATCAAGCCTTAGTAGAAAAGAATCCAAAATGGGAAAAATTGTGGCAAACTATACATGAGATTATGGAGGAACAAATCCAAGATAATATAAAAATTGTTTATGCAAATGAAAAGGCCTATTTGAATGAATTGCTTGCATACCAATTACAATTTGAAGGTTATACATATGATCAGCTTAGTAACAAATTGGTTGAAGTACCTTTCAATGTTTTCTAGAAGTTTTCATTTGTGTAGCTAATATCTATAGTTACGAATTTTCAAAGTGAACCAGTTGTCATTACCATAGAGGAACCATAGCAATTCAGAGGAGGACTGAGCCTACCACTGTTTCTTATATTTTGTCTTTACCCACAAAAACTATGGAAGTACCTATTGTAAATGTTATTACCAAGGTAGAAGAGTTGGAAGAATTTGTTATTCCCAAACTTGTCCCATTAGTTATACCAGATATTGGGGTAGGTGTAGAGATCACATTGATTGTACTATCACACATGCCTTTGAAGTTTTTAAAACTCGAAATATAGTATTAAAGGATACACATGTTGCTAAAAGACCAAGGTTTGAACCTATTCATGTGGTTAAACTTGTTGATACAACAAGTGAAAAACCTATTGATGATTTAGTTATAGGTGTAAAACAAATAATTATGGGTGATTGATCTCGAGGATGAAATCTAGTTTCCAAAAGGGAGTAATGTTAACCCAATTTTCAACTATGTATATAATAATTGGTTGTACCAATTGGTAACCAATTTAGTTATTATTGCATAACATGTCTTTAAGTTAACCAGTCTATTATGTGAATTGGTAATTGGTCTATTACAATAATCGGTTGTTCACAAAACATGTTGATTTAAACTTGTGACTAGTAAATCTTATATTTTGATTTTGAGTTTGTATTGGCTAGTGACTTTGTAAGTTGAAATAATTATGATTTCGTACAAATAATAGGATTTTTTTAGGATGACAAGGACTACTTTTATTTTGTAATTTTTGTAATTTTTATTTTTTAGACTATTACACTTCCGATTTTTTAAGCTTTTTCCTTTTTGATTTTATGTGTGGGAATTCATCTTAATTTTGTTCTTTGTGAATAAGTAAAATTTTTATGTTTTTGTTTCCATATTTTTCATATTTGGAATAAACCCACCTATTAATGATTTTTATAAACCATAATTAAAAACTTATAAGAAAAAAATTTGTAATTTAAGAGAATAGAACACCCTTAACACATATATAAAATCAAGGAAAGGAAATAATGTCATAATGGGTGAAAGAATGAAAAAAAGAGCCAGTTATGCTAAGGTTAAAGTCTTTTATAAAGACTGCATTTTCCATGTGGTAGTTTTTTTATTGGTTTTTATTGCATTTTTCACACAATTTTTAAAATTGAATATCAAATTTGAGGCCAAATATCACATATAACATGTTAAAAACTCAATTTGTTTTGCATCAAGCCTTACGTTATAATCAAATCTATAACTTTACTTTGAACCATGATTACAAACTCAAAAATATAATAATGTAAAATGACGTTTAGATATTAAAAGCTAGAAAGGTATATGTATTTTTATTTTTTGAATGTTTTGAACACATGGATCCCTTCTTGTGGAATATATTAAAGTTCACAAAAAAAATTGAAATGATTTAGTGAACATTTGATAATGGAAAAATAATTTTGATACAAAAAAACTACTTGTCCACATGTTTTTGTTGAGTGTTTTAAACATAGAAAAAGACTATTTAAACATGATGAATTTTCATGAAAATTTTGTAGTTGCAACTTTGAAAGTATAAAAACTTATTTAAAAAATAAAACAATTTTTTTCCTATATAATGTTCCCATGGTGATTTTTCAAATTTTCAAAGAACAATTTTTAAGGATTGTCCACACACTGGTTGGTTCCTTTTTTTCCTACTTTCACCCTAATGGAGGAGGAGAAGTAAATTTGTAGGTCGATCTTACACATCACGCAAAATCTTATTAAAGGGAATGAACAAAAAAATTCAGCATTTTAAAAGTGTATCAGTACACACTATAACAACAATTGACTAACAAATTGTTAAAAGTGCCCATCTAGAAATTTGGAGACAAAATGGGGATGCATCAAACACAACATTGTGAATTTTTGTGACAATTACTAAGTTGTTGTTGCCCTTAGCAACAATTATACTTCTAATGGATGTACATTACAAAAATTGTTAGAGCTTTCCAAATCTAAGTTCACCCCAAAAGAAATTAAGGTTTTTTCATACATTATTGGTTGATCCTAAAAGTTGTACCTTGCTAGGTAAAGATTATCTAGAAGAAAATAAGAAAATGAGCCCATGTAGGAAAAATATCATGAGGAAATTGAAAATTTAGAAAAACACATAAGGATTCCAAAAGTGAATATAAATTTCACAAAAAACTCCAAGGACTTGAAAGTCATGATGCAACTACAAGCTTCATGTGCAACCAAGGATGATCAAAACAATGCAAAACTCAAAGAATGTGCTTTAATAGCATAAGTAAAAGCCATTGTACACATGGCTTCAATTTTGACTTTGGAAAAAATCTCCATCATGGAAAACCATAATGTGTTTGCACTATTTGTGATTCCAAAAAACCTAATGCCAAATGAAGTTGTTAAAAAATACCTAAAATTTTGGTGATTTAAAAAGCTTGAGAAGTTACATTGATTATATGCTCTACCCTGCTTTTATGACTAGGGTTGTCATATTTTAATCTTTTTAACACTTGCACAATCTTTGACCCCTATGTGATCTTCAACCCTTGTAATCTTTTTGACACTTAAAGTGATGTCTCCAACTTCATCAAAGCCCTTCATATAAATGTTTCAACACTTATACACACCTCAAACAACACAAGTCAAATAAAGTTTGCAATTTTGAATGATGACACCATATCTATACCCAATAGCTTTGAAAAAAGGTATAATTAGTGGTGAGGTTTTTTCAATCAAACTTGTTGAGGCCCTACATGGCTCACAAATGAAATATAGAGCGTTGCAATTGAAATGCAATTGAATTCCTTAGGGATTATCACCATCTTCAATGCCTTCCATGAAACATTCAAGATTGTAATCCCTCACAATTTTGTCTCACATTTGCAACCCTTCTCAAAATTACCTTTTAATCAACCTTCAATTTTGTCAAAAATCACAAAACTCAAAAGTGTAGTTCTATGTAAATCATTAAAAGAAAATCACAACATTTAAAAAACACATTACATACAAAAACCGATGAAAACATGATTTGTGCAAGCTTATGCTCTTTGTGTGCATGATCCTTGTTTTCTATATTGATGAAAACAACTAAAATCATCATATCCTCATTTGGCACATGCTATGTTAATTCATTATTGATGTTCAAAACCCTTCCTACACTAACCAAGCTACATGGATCTACACATTTAGGATATAGTGCTATTTTAAAATATTATCATTGAAGATGTTCATACATTTGAAGTTCCTAATTGACAAAACAACTTTGGAAAGATCACCACCATGGGAAAGATTTTTATACAACAAGAGCGTTAATAACAATTGATGATGGGTGATTATGAGAAAGATAGATAAACCCTCAATGGTTATGAAGGCAGTTCTTACAACTCATAATGTGGTTCTCAGAAAATCAAAAACTGAATTTTAATATATAAACATGGTTCTTAATTTTAAATTATTTTTACAGTTGACCATAAATTCATAGTTTATTGCTAATTTTTGAAGGTTTATGGAATATTGGGATTAGCAAATCTTTGAATTTTTTTTTCAAAAAACTGAAACTTGTGGTTCTTTGATTCGAAAATAATTTGAAAATCAAAATCAGCTTTTAAAAAAAATTTAAATAATTACACAACATTGGTTAATAAGTAGGGTTGTGTGTAGGTATAAAATGTTGGGTGATTCAGTTTAAAAAAAAGAGAGAATGGTTTTTGTTCTAATTTTGACTCCACACATAAATAAAATTGAGTATTCGGTTTTTTTAGAATTTTTAAAAAACTATTTTCAATTCTATAAATCAAACTTGATTTTAATTTGATTCCAAACAACCTAGATAGTAATTGATGATTAATCATCAATTAGCCTTTAATTTTAGTCTTTTTTTTCAAAAATCTCAATTTCAATTTTGATTCCATACTAAATAGAACAAAATCCCAGTTTCAAGTCTGATTTTTAAATATCTAATTCCAATTCTAGAACTAGTTCCAAAAATTAAATCTAGTTCCGATTCGAATTTTATTAAGCAAAACCATAACCAATGATTCTAACCCACCAAATTGGGTACTTGCCCAACATTGCTTTGAACAACTCACACAAACAAATAAAAATCATTATTTTTTTATATAAATGACATTCTATGTAAATAATCTGTACCCATTTTTTAGATGATGAAATTATGAGTTAAACTTGGACTTCATTATTGTGTGTAATGAGAAATAGAGTGAAACACACTCAACTAACATTGTGTGCAATTATGGGGTATGGGGTGTGATTTAGAAGTAACATAAGTAAATTGTAAATCCATACTCAAGTTTGCATGGTTGGCCCCAAATAGGCTTTTGATGTCTTATTCAGGTACTTTTTTAGGGTTTTTCATAAGTTGACTATTATTGGAGCAAACAACTTTGCTTTGTAATCACAATTTGAACCTTGATAAAATTGGTGTCAGTTGGAGGTGGTTGATTGTGATATTTGTGTTAATATCTAAGTTTCATTATAAAAAACTTATATATAATTGTGATATCTTTGTAAGTATCAAAAGCTTACAAACTTGAACATAATGTAAACTAGCTCTAAATTGGCTTATAATTGTGCTTTGTGTATGCAAACACCCCAAATAAGACCCACTAAAATTTAATCAATTGAAAACTATAATATCATTAAATATAATAACTATTCTAACAAAGTCACTTGACAACATGGGTATGGATTACAATTTACCAATTAGTGACAAAGCCTAAGGACAATTTGTTCATGTTGGTGAAAGTTTAGTAAAATGGCTTCAACATGTCACTTGACTGAAAAGAAAAGTTAGAGCATGAACAAAAAGAAGGTGAGTTAATTAACAAACTCCAAAGCTCAAAAGTCCTGCCCATCGGGCAACCAGCCTCAAACTTTTTTGTGCTTTCAACATATATTCTTGAATTTTTCACAAAGTTAGGCATTGTAATTGTGAACTATATTCATTTATCATGAGCTATATTCATTTATTGGGACATTTTTGCATGGTTTTTCAGATTTTTTTGGACACTTAAAAAAATTAAAAAAAATTATGTATATGAAACTGACCTGCACGTAACGCACCTACTTGATGAATTTTGACCCACCATATTCAGCAGCGAACCCTATTTCACTCATAATTGTTAAGATTTGCACTCCAACACAACATGAAATAGCAGATGGCCCAATGACATACATATAGCAAGTCTGACCACTTTTGAGGTTTGATAACATCAACATTTGCAACCCTCTGAAAACCTGTTGATATACTCTGGAAAAAGAACCCATTCCGCCGTAGAAACACATTGAGCCCAGTTGGGCAAGGCGTAATTCCATCTGCTAAAAGGACATAATTCCAAGCGTAACCAGTGTTTTCCATTGTTGATTCGCATCACAAGTGGAACTGGCAAAGTCAGAAGTGAAACTAGTAGTTGACCACTTTTCTAGCCCAAAAAGGCACCAGAATAAGACACCAAGACTGGTTCCACCTCCGGAATGGTCACAAAGGTGCTTGTTCTGTAGGGTTTGCTGCCAGTCAATAAGATACCAAAACGGATCACACTTCTGGAATGCCCATGACAATGGCCTATTCCACAGGGTTCACTGCAGGTCTGAATAAGACACCAAAACCAGTTACGCATCTGGAATGGGCATGGCCCATGACGGTGCATGTTCATAGGGCTCAATATGTATAAGACATCAAAAGCAGTTATGTGTCAAGAATGGCCTGTTCCACATGGGTTCACGGCAGTTCTGCATAAGACACCAAAGCCGGTTACACATCTGGAATGGCCATGGCCCATGACGGTACCTTGTCTGCAGAGAGCTCACTTGCCAGTCTGAATGAGACACTGAAACCAGTGACACCTCTGGAATGGCCATGACCATGCCTGTTCTGCAGGGGGGGGGGAGGGGGGTGCTGGGGCTGCTGGGGGAGTCATGGATGGCTGACCGGTCTCACTTGCTTGGCCACTCGGCCTTTACCACATGGAACAGACAAGGCCGGGCACAAAGAATAAACTATAATAAATCAAAAATGATTTCGGAACATCTTGACTGACATGTTGTGAAGAGAGAGGGGTGTCTTATTGGGATAACCCTTATTATTGACCCTGGCAACAAGCACATGTAATGAGAAATTGTCAGATTCCATGAAAAAACTCAATTCCGTTGCAGTCCAAATTATAATTGATTAGCCGGGGTTTCTTTGAACCACCATCACCCACCAGCCTACAATCCAGGATGGATGGATGGATGGAT
>Ga0116231_10003128_pt1 | contig 34606 bp, 23 predicted proteins | sample S1TSphgellanicum_2_FD_89695 | JGI IMG/M metagenome (GOLD analysis project Ga0116231, IMG submission 89695) | Host-associated microbial communities from peat moss isolated from Minnesota, USA - S1T2_Fd - Sphagnum magellanicum MG | ecosystem: Host-associated > Plants > Peat moss > Unclassified...
AGCTTTTCGTTCGCTTCTGTCAAGCAATCCATGAACAGATCCAGTACATGGAGCTGACAGTGCCAAAACCGCCACACATAAAAACCAAAATTAAGACAGACATTGTTCACAAAATTAAAATCTAGAGTACAAGGAAGAAGTGGAAAGATTGGAAAAAAAGCACTTGAGACCCTTACGGAATCATGAAGAAAATTAGAAAGTACTGAAAAAGGGTTGGAAATCCCCTAGAAATTCTGAGGCTTTTATTATCTCATGTCCTATCCTAGTCTACCGAAAGCATTCCTACATCATAAAAACCTTGCGGGTGGGCAGAAGTAGGCATTTCCTTTTTTCAAAATGCACAGCAGGCATTCCTGCCAGTACAGTGGGCAATATGTTTTCTGTAATGCCTGTCATAATGGCCAGAATGTGTATGGCAGGTAATACATTTTCTGAAATGCCCATGATATGGTTTTTATGCAGGGGAAAGCCCTGGCTGCAGGGCATTACACCTACCAACCAAGGGTGGGGTGTTCCCTACACTTAGCTCATCTTTTTGTTATAAAGCTCTTGGAGTGCACTCAATTAGTCAATAGATCAGGTCCCCTCACAAATCTGGCTTTTGTAATAGGCTGGTGTGAGAGCTCGGAATGTGTACCTTTCGAAGAATATCATAGTTGAAAGGGTCATAGGCAAAATTTGCCAAATGCGCTACCACTTGTTCCTTTGTCTCTGCAGCCAAGTAGACTGGAAGTCTTAACTCTAAAGAGCCCCAAAGTGGATGACTGACGAGCATGTGTGATTTTCCACAAATCCTGCTTAAAACTGAACTAGAAGAGAAATATATACTGTACAATTTAGTGTGCAGCAGAATTGATATGAAGGCACATGGGAATCATACCTTCACTGACAGTCTGTTGGAACTGTGTCACCAATTCCTGCACCAAAGTGTCTCTCAATCAGTGCACATGGCAAAAGGGAATCAAGCATCTGGATGAGTCTCTAGATAACCTCAACAAACTTGAACCTAAACTGTAACCTGATTTTTCTTGACACCTCTCTGACTTCAACACTAAATCAGTAAACACACAAGCACCCTTTCAGTGGAAATGGAAACTACAACATCAACACATTTGGCAAGAGACTTGTGCAAAAAAATTATAATCATGAACTGTAAACCCAACATGTCTGGGATCTGTGAACTTCGAAATCAAAATCCTACATGCTTCTTGATCAGCATAAAATTGATTCTGAAGTTAGCCTGAGCACCCACAATATAAAATTAATCTTTCTGAAACCCTTAAAGTTTTAGGTAGTCAGATGGGCAAACCACATGCAGAATTGTGGTTTTATGAATTTTGCAAAACTGGAGTCCAATACGTGCATAAAAACCTATGACTGATTTGCACAATTGATCCTGAATTGAACTCAGAAGGTAAGAAACTGTAAACCCAACAGTTCTGGGCACTGTGATTTCAGAATCAAATCCTGCACACTTCCTCAATCAGCAAAAAATGCTAATGAATATCAAAATGAGTATCTTGGAAACCCCTAAAACCCTAGGTTGTCAGGGGACAAAAAACTGCCTGAAGAATTGTGGTTTTATGAATATTCACAGAATTGGAATCTGATAGATGCACCCAAAAAGAAACCCATGACTGATCTGCACAATTGATCCTGAATTGGACTCAGAAGGTAAGAAACTGTAAAACCCAGCACACTTTCTGGGTGCTGTGAGTTCAGAATTAAATCCTGCACACTTTCTCAATCAGTGCAAACTGCAAAATGAATAATATCAAATGAATCTCTCTGAAACCCCTTAAAATCTGAGGTTGTCAGGGACAACAAATTGCTCTGCCTGAAGAAATGTGATTTTATGACCTTCGCAAAACCAGAGAGTCTGATAGATGTACAAAATGGCAAACGAGAGTTGTGATAGATTGATGCCAAAAAAAAAAACCCCATGACTGATTTGGACAATTGATCCTGAATTGGACTCATAAGGTAAGAAACTGTAAAACCCAATATTTCTGGGTGCTTTGAGATTGCAATCAAATCCTGCACAAGCACTACAGATTTATGATCTTTGCAAAACAGTTTTCCTCTCCCAGAATTCATTTGCAAAATTCTGGGAAATCATTTGCAAGAGTTGTGGAAAAAAACCCTGACAATGCAATGCCATGAGGAAGAGGAGGAGGAGGAGCCCTCCACAAAACCAAGAACAAAAGCATGTGGAGGAAGAAGGCACCAAAATTCTCAACTGGGTGGATTCCTTCCAAGACCCGGTGACACATGCATGTCTTATGTATGCTCTTGACAGTTTTTCTTCGAATATAAAACGAGCGAGAGAGAGAGAGAGAGAGAGAGAGAGAGAGAGAGAGAGAGAGAGAGAGAGAGAACCCGAAACAAACGAACGAACAAACAATACAAGAACAAAAAAGAAGAACCCAAAACAAACGAACGAACAAACAATACAAGAACAAAAAAGAAGAGGAGGAGGAGAGCATGCGGCTTTGAATTGCACCTGCAAGAATTCGTCGCGAGAAGTGCCATACTTGCCAGTTCTCTCCTTCTGCCGCTCCGCATTACTAAACATCTCTCTCCGTGTCTGTGTGTCTGTCTTCTCTCTGCGTCTGTCTGTGGTAGCGATTTCACCCGCCTGGCAGGAGTCTAGGTTCCTGAAACCCTAAAGCTCACTCCCACAGTGAGGAACAGGAGAAGAATGGGAGCTGAACGAGAACTTTGCTTTTGGGTACCTAGTTTCTTAGTGTCGTCATGTCGATAGCAGCCGCCTCGTGTTGCGGTCATCCTCGTCGCGACAAAATAAAGAAAAAATCCGGGATCCATGTGGGAGGGCAGCTCCATGTGTCGCTGTCACACAAGATCCAGGAGGATATAGATGATGACGATGATGGGTACTGGACTCTTATCCTTTGCACAGCAGCAAATCAGTAGCAGCAGCGCTAGTGTTGTGGGTGGTCGTTCTCTTCCTTTGAGGAGCTCGTCCAAGCTTGTGCAGAGAAGAAGGAGACGACAGGAGAGATCTTTGAGCATTTTCTTCCTCTTCTGCTTGAGGTCTTTTTCTTCTCTTCACTCCCATCATCATCATCACCATGTTGTGGTATGTGTGTCTGTATGTCCCCTTGTGTGTGTATGTTCTTTCTTAGATTCCTGTGATGACTCTTCCTCTTGGCTTTCTCTTCTGCAGGAATGTTCCATCACCTTCTTCTTCTTCCAAGTGCGAGTCCCGTCTTCTTGGAATCTTGAAGCAGAAGGTAAGAACAGCAGCAATAGCAGCGACTGTGTTTGTTGCAAACCCAACTTGCAACCAACTTGGAGGAGAAGACATCGAAACAATGGAGACAACAACAACAACAACAGCAGCAGCAGCAGCAACAGGAGATGATAGTCGAAGAAGGGGAAAGACTGTAGCAGTGATTGGGGCAGGTCCATCAGGTCTTGTAACTGCAAAATGCATGCTTGAGGCGGGTCTTTCTCCTACAATCTTTGACAAAGCACCTGAGCTTGGTGGAGTATGGAATCCTAGAGTGAATCCCTTCTGGTCCTCAATGAGAACCAATGTGTCACGATATGCCTGCTGCTTTTCTGATTTCCCGTGGGACTCCAAAGCTGCCACTTACCCTACTCAGCATGAGATGAATGACTACATTCATGCCTATGCCCGCAAATTCCTTCAACCTGTGCACTTCTCTTTCAGCTCGGAAGTCACAAGTGTGGTAAGAAGTGGCGGCAGTGACAACGACAATGGGAAGTGGGTTGTACAGTGGAGGTCATCATCATCATCATCATCATCATCTTTGGAGGAGCCAAAGGCAATTGAGGGATCTCCTCCAGCAGCAGCACTGCTGTCATCATCTCAGGAGCAGATGTTTGATTTTGTGGTGTTTGCATCTGGGTTTTTCTCCATCCCCCACATTCCAAGCATTCCGGGACTAGATGGCTTTCTGGGTGAAGTCATGCACAGCTCCAACTACCGATCGCCAGAGAGATTTAGAGGCAAGCGTGTGGTGGTTGTGGGTGCAGCTGCTAGTTCAGCAGAAATAGCAGCAGACATTGCTGCATTTGCCAGTGAAGTCATCAACACGGTGAGTCGACCATTCTGGGCTGTCCCACGCTACATTGCTCTGAATCCTGATTCAGATACCACACCCTTCTTCCCTCTGGACTTGGTCTTTTTCCGTCGCTCGACACACAAGTCACAGAGTGAAGATATCTTCCGTAGTGAGGAGGAGCTTCAGAAGGCAAATGAGTACTTTGTGAAGTTGTGTGGTGATCAAGGGATTCTCAACTTGGAACATGACACTGATCCGCCCATTGTCGCCATCTCTGATACATACCTGGAGCTTGTCCGTTCGAACCATATCACAGTTCGACTCAGCAAGGTGCAGGAGGTGCAGGGTCGGACATTGATCCTTGAAGATCACACCACAATTGCTGATGTTGATTGCATCATCTTCTGCACAGGTTTTCTATGCTCGATGCCTTACCTTTCCTCTGAATTGCTTGACAGTATATCCTTTGACCCTGCCGACCAGTTTATGCCACTCCTTCTGCACCGTTCCACCTTTCATCCCTCACTTCCCAGATCAGCTTTCGTGGGTATGTATCGGGGACCCTTCTTTGGTCTCATTGAATTGCAAGCAAGGTGGGCAGCTGCCATTTTCTCAGGGGTCTTACCACCAGTTCCAGAATCCGTCCAGCAAGAAGGAATCGCCCTCGAGAAGCGGATCAGAATCCAAACTCCAAAACCCCAATTCCCTCATTGGGATTATGTTGGTTTTGCAGATGCATTTGCTGCAGATCTTAATATTCTCCCTTCAAAGGAATGGTGTCAGAAGCATGATATAGTCATCCCTGCCCACTTTCACACAGGAGATGTGGCAGCAAACGAAGCTGTAGAAATTCTTGAGAAGGCATGTGAGGAGTTTTTGAATGGTAGGATGGTACCATATTCAGTGTTCCGCTCACTGGCTGGTTCATGGGTTCTTCATCGCTGTATTGAAAACCGGATGGATTCATCACAGTCCGGGACAGTTGAGGGGACAGCAACCTTCTCTGTAACAGAAGTGTCCCATCAATATCTCTACAGTGAGATAGGGGAGCTTTCCATGCAGCGTGGTCATCACTTCCGAGTGCATCGCAAGTATGTGTATGTGTACGACAAAGACACTGAGCAGATCAACGTCTTTTTTGAAAACGAAGGCACCCAAGGCTCCTTTTTCCATTCTCTTCGCTTCCTCTCTCCTAAATGCTCAGAAAAGGGGGAGTTAAATGAGATGTCTGGGGGCTGGAAGGCAGAGGGTGAGCACCTGTGCAGTGAAGATCTGTACAATGTGTCGTATCGGTTTTGTTTTCGAGGCAATCACATTAAAAAGATGGAGATCTCGTATCATGTAAAAGGACCCAAGAAGGACTACACCTCCACTGCTACTTATTCTCGATGAGGATCAAAAGTTTATCTACTGGTTACATTCATTTGCACAGGTGATGCACTGCAGCTTTCTTTGAAGAAAAGATACCGCAGTATGGATAGAAGTAAAAACCAGGTTATAAATCTCTTGTCCTGTTATGTAATTTGCTGCTGGTTTTGAGTAGCAGTGTTGGGTTTTTGGGAGAACAGGTGATGTGTTGATCTTGAGAGGTGTATACAATCAAGTTCAACTTTGCAGCTGAGTGCATGGAGGCTTGCTGTTCAAGTTCTTGTTGAACTTTGCAGCTGAGTGCGATCAGACTTGTAGTTCCAAGGTCTTTAACTTGTTTGTGGCTTCATTCTGAGTTTCTCTGATGGTAGTAGAGTTTGAATTCTTAAACAGCATTTTTTAACTGTTATTTATGTGGTTTTGTAAGCAAATCAAATTGTTGTATGCAGAAAAATTTAGATACCAAGCATGATGATACCATCATTGCTGGAAAGCAAAGCTCTTTTCAGAGAGATTTGCTTAATGGGTTGCTGGTATTATGATATGTCAAGAATGGTAGTGGGTGGGTTTGAACATGTGATGAGAATGGATGTGGATCCCCCTGTATAAGACTGAAAATAATTTCAATTCAGTTTGAGAGCTACTGAAGGATATAGATAATTTGACAGTGCATCCTGTAGATTGTTACAGGCTGCAGGCATTTTTGTTGAGGATAAGAAACTATGATCCTCCAGGAACTGGAAAGTAGATGATGCAATAGCAGGGGTGGGAAGGGGATCCTGTTTTCAGGATGATGAATTTTTTGCAACACCATCAGATGTCTGCTTTGTGGATTGTTTACACACTCTAGTAGTAGTAGTAGTAGTCCTGATTTCGCTGTTGGTCCTTAGTTGAAAGCAAGAAGAAGAAAATAGGTTTGACTGCAAGGAACTAGGTTTATGCATGTATGTGTCTGGCATGGGGGAGTGTGCATTTGTTGATTGTCACACATTTCTGGCAACCTCAGTGGTAATGGGCATTGGATTCACATCACCCATTTATACACCCACACTGTATGAGTTACACCATTCAGAAGGATAGCGGTTGGGGTACATTCTTATCCCTGACTTGACAAAGGTGGTAAGAGACTGCAAGTTTTCTTTCTACATTATCTTAATTCAAGTGGAAATTTTTCTTATTGCAAACTTGCTGGGTTTTTTCATGAGAAGATCTTTTCATTCTTAGGAATTGGGAGGACTTCTATATCTATTCACACGTATACTAGTATGTGCTGAGCTCTTGGGTGACATCTGCCTTCAGCTGTTTTGTGAATGTTTCTGCATTTCTAAAACTGGAGACCGGGCCTGTAGTTTCATTGAGTCTTGTCGTATGCATTGCACTAAAGTCTTCATGATATCATTCACAAGTTTCTTGTTGTGGGTTCTTTTGCAGTAGGGGTGATTTCCGAAGCAATTCTGTTGGATGTTTGCATTGGAAGAAGATGTCTGCACCCCCATCAAACACTTGTATGACAATGGCTATCTTCTGGTCATTGTGGAGGTACCCATCCTTCCATGACCTTCATTCCACATCCTCTTGAACATGTGTCTGAACTTTGAACTCTTTAAGTGGGTGACTGTTCCAGATAGAATTACATAGAACTGTCAACTATTCTTGCTTGCACACAGATATGACACTATTTCCATTGCTTAGCTTACGTGGAACAGCTGGGATTTGGTGAACTTGCCACCAAGAGCTTGTTGTGACTGTGTCAAATAAGCAAGAACTGCAGTTTCTGAGTGGTTTGTTGGTTGGTGAGTTTCCAATTACTGCAAAAACAGATGACTGACTGATTTTCTTTGGTGGTATTTTCCTGTCTGCATGCAAGCAATTGTGCAGCCAGTCAGCAAGCCACCTAACAGTTGCTTGGTTTGTTGAGATTGGGTAACCTTTGGATGTTTGAGAGGGTGTCCCGCTCTAATTACCACAAATTCATTTGGAGTGGTGTGTTCTTTTGAGCAGAAGAAATAAGTTTCTTGATCTTCAGAACTGGCATTTTGTCCGCATGAAACTGTTTCTCTGAGATTCAACTATAAGCAAAGAACCTTACTCCTGACATTTTGCCAATTGGGTGTCTTGGAAAAAAATTGTTGACCCATTTGCCAATTCTTTGTGATTGTCAGGGTGATTGCCTGCTGAATCACAGTAGTGTGAATTTTGTGTTATTGTTTAATCGTTTTGTTATCAATTCATATCATCATTTCTTTCCACTTCAGGTTAGCATTTTGCCTTTTTATTTTGAAGGTGAATTCTTTGTGTCTTTGCAAGACTGGGAGATTATCCCACCATCCCCAAGGCAAAATTTGCAGTCTTGGGTGGTTTTTTAGCTGTGAAGCTCATATGGGATGTGATGTGTCTGACTGCACCCAAGCTGAAACTTCTTTTGGATCAGCTCAGATTTGGTACTTGTTTTGAAAATGCATTTGGTAGAGTCAAACCATGTTTAGGAAAAGCCATGTTTCAATTACAGGGAGTCATATTTTCTGCACCTTGTGAAGTGTGGAAGTTTGCCTTCCTGCTTTTGACTTGAGCTGTTCCAGATTTGCAATTCAGCTTTGCAAGACTTGCATTTATGGAACCTTCAGCACGGGCATTCAATTTATACTATGGAACAGGAATGGTAGGGTGAGCCATCAATTTCATTAGGTGGTAATGGGTTCTTCCAGGTCCTGTTTGAAACCATAACCAGTTTTCTGACCCTCAATTTTCATTTCAAGTGCGTTTTTAGTTGTCTATTCACAAAAATACTAGACACTGATGCCTCCAAAAGCAGAGCTAGCATATTGTTCCATGTCCAATGAAGAAAAGGCCTGGAAAAGCGTCAAAATAGGAACCCAAAACCAGTTACTTTCAATTAGAGTTACTGGTTCATATTGATTTGTTATTGATTCTTATCAATAACTTCATTCTATTGCAATTTTTTTCCATAACTATTGTTCTTTCTGTTTCTTATTGATTTGTTCTAGTTAAAACATTCTAACATTGCAATTTTAAGTTTGTTTGCAGATTTGTTAGCAAAATCATTATGTTTCAAGAAGCCTTGCAATTCAAGCCTTGCTATTATTCTTGGTTATAGTAGGCAGACCTTCAGTTTGAGAAGGTCATGCTAATGGAAAGCAACCAAACCTTTCAAAGCTTCTATTGAAAGCTGACCTTTTAGAGTGGCTTTTAGTGTTCTTGAGATTGTGATGCATGTTTTTATGCATGGCTTGGTTTTCAAGGGAGAGATCACCTTGTCCCATCGGGAATCCATGTTTTAGCCAAGACCTACTTAGCCCAAGCACCCTAGCTTGGGGTTTTGGGTTTGACAATAACAAGACAAATAATTTTTATTTTTATTTTTTCAAAAATCAATTTGAAATCTATTACGGTGTTGCGCATCACCATTGATGATCAACCAATTTTTTTAAAAATAAAATAAAATGTTTTCATAGTGTTTTTAATAATTCATCATTATTTATGTCAATGTCTTTTAATTTAAATTAATATACATTTCATGGACATGAAAAGACGCATGTTAATTTGTTTTTTCATATCCATGTTGGTGAATAGGGAAAAAGAGTGACTAGTTATAAAACAAAGGTAGTTATTAAGAAAGGTGTGAAATGGTTACTAAGAAAATTAATAGAAAATGGAAGTAGTTAATTTTTTTAGAAATGAAATAATTAAGCTTGGAAATGAGGTAGTTATTTTTTAAATTGTCTTTGGAATGGTCCATGGACAAGCATACAAAGGATTCTAAAAAATCTCCCATATACCAATTTTGATTATTTATCATTGGGATTTGTTTAAAACTCTGGTGACAATGGTAACATGAAAGTTAATACAATGTTGATAGGTTTAGGTTCTTGTAATTGTGTCATCCTACCAAAGTAGACTTTAGTTTCAAATTTGCTTCGAATGTAATGGAAAGGTGCCTTTTTAGAGTTGTTTCTTATTTCAACACCATAGTCATGGAAGTAATGAGTATATTTTCAATATTGTGTGTTACCATCCCATTTTTCTTCAATTGAATTTGAATTGAATGCAATAAACTTTCGTTTCAATTTAAGTAAGTTTGAGTTCAATTTAGGAATTCAAGTAAATTTTAATTCAATTCAAGTTGCATGCAATGTCATTCAATACTTGAAACTTAATTTTCACAAAATTAATTCATTTTATTCATCATTTCATTATCATTGATAATGTGTAACAATGTGTAGCTAAATTTTTTGAAGTTATTATGTTTTCATGATGTATTAAATTTAGTATGATATTGGCAATATGAAAAATGAAATTATTTAAAATAAAAATTGTGATAATTATGATTTTTTCACCATTTTATTTTCATACTTTCACTTAATTAGTGTAAATATTGAAATGATGTGTGTTATACCCTTGTTCCAAATTGAGCAAAATTCTTCCCTTTTTTCCCTTTAATTTTTTAATGTAATTTTCAATCAATCATCATTATTTATGTGAAATATTTCAACTAGAAAGGAAGGGGGTTAAATAGATAGGGTTGAAAAAAGTAATTTATTAATTTATTTCCATGTAGGTGGGTAAGAGGAAGGAAGAAGGTAATTAAGCTTGAACAAACACCACAAACTTATTAAGCTTCATAGGTTTGTACAAATTTTGTGCAAAATTTGATGTTTTATAAGTTTGAACAAAAATTTCATAAATTTTGTGTTATGGTTACTATGAATAATATTTGTAAATGTATAATATTCTAAATTTTCAAACAAATGAAACATTTTTTTTGAATGACAAATGTGATGTTCATGTTTTGTACACAAAAAATGCATAATTTTTTGTATAAAATTACATCATAGTAATTACAAAAATTTCGTTAAAATTTAAGTCATACATATTTCATGCCAAGACATCAAAAGTAAAACAAACATATCATTTACATAGAAGTAATATGTTTTTTTTTTTGCCATTTTTTACAATTAAAAGCCCACAAATTTTGCATGGACATATTATTTTATGATTTTCACACGAATTTTATTAAAATTTAATAATATTGAAAGTTTACGATAAAATAAATGTGAACAATATAGATAAATAAATAAACATCATTTTTTTTGTATTGAGAAAGATATGTAATAATAACATTGACCTTAAAGTAAGGTGGGCAATTATGAAACATTAAATAAAATCCACTTATTATTTGATTACAAATTTTTGGGTATTTCATATTCATGTATTTTTTTAAAGTTCAAAGCTTTTATAGTTTTTTTTTTACAATAATGGATTAAAGTTTAATTAATCCTTTTCAAAAAAATGATAAAATTTCAATGTTGTCAAAATAATGATAAGTTTACAAAAATGTACCCAGTTTTCCCAAAAAAAAAAAACCAACAAGTGGTAAGAACATCCAAATTGGTCAACAATTTTTTAATTGGATACAATTTTGTAAACATATACCACAATAGTTAAAACCACCATTTATTTTCTGTATCTAATAGTTGAAGAGAAAAAAATTATAAATAAAGATTTTTTCATACAAAATTAATTTCAATACACTGATATACAAATCTTGAAAATTTAAAAATAAAATTCAATTAATAAAAAATATTTCAAAAAATTTCAGAGAATCATAATTATTATTTTTATAATGTAAAAGGATTCAAACCTAACTATTTTTCATAAAATTTTATAAAATTTTAAAATATTTCTAAAAATAATGCAATTAAAAAAAAATTATTGCCTTGAGGAGGTGCATGAAATTCATAGTTTTTTGTATGTAAAAATGTTATCATTGATTTTTTTCACAAACAAATGGTTTAACGAATTAATTATAGAACTTCATGTACGTACTAAATGAAAGTTGTGATAAATGTTGGAAATAAATTTATTGAAAGAATGTAATAATTTGTCCATTTTGATAATTATCTAAACAGTGAGTTTAAATGGTTTCATTTAATTGTAAGTTGCACACTTTAGTTTGTGTTGGCATTAACTTTTAATTGTAGTTGTTTTCTCATTCTTCATATTTTGAATAAAAACCTTTTATTCATTGTTTTAATATTGTTATGTTTGGTTTAGATGTATTATGACACAAATTGCACATTACATACATTATGAAAACATAGTTTTAAGCAATGAAAAAATATGTCATGTTCTAGATTATTTCTATTCAATTTTTTATGAAGGTTTAATATTCGGTGTATAACAATGATTAAAAAAGTAAAAAATAATCAAAAGAATGGTAGAGATTAAATAAAACAAAATGTAAATTGTTAGTGAGTTGATAAGATGAAAACATTTCATTAGTTTGAGGATTCAAATTATTTTTGGAGGAAAAAGATTTTAGATGTATTTCTAAAGGTTGAAGAATTTTGGGAAATTATTATTTTTACACACAGAGAAATTGAAATAGTTGTTCGAGATTAAAATAAAGACAATGAATAGGTTAGAGTTTTATTAGGTTTCAAATCACAAATTTTAATGTTTTTTCCATTTTAGATTTTTATAATATTACAAATGTTTGGTATATTCAATTTGAAGTAAAGAAAAAATATATATCGATGAAAAAATAATGAGACTATTTTAAATTATTGTGTTATTGAAATGAGTCTTGCTTTATAACAAATTGAACATTGGGAAATTCTAATTAATTATTACATTTATAAAAATTTCCACCTAACCATCACTCTCTTAATTCATTATTGTTATTTTTTTTTAAAATTGAATTTTTAGCATTACAAGTGTTGAAATTTTTGGATATGTAATTTTAAGAATATTATTATGTTCTTTCATAGTAGTTAGTTGGTTTAATTTGTGCCATTTTTTGAAATGTTAGTTTATTGTTAAACATTTCTTGCCTAAAAATTTAGTAATTAATTTGCAAAACTTAGATAGTTTAATTAGTTGTTCTTTTATCCAATGTTCAACTGGTAGATATTGACCATGAAATGGTTTATGAACATGATTATGGAAAAATAAAATTCCAACCTTTAGTTCATTATCTTCTATAAAAAATTTCTAACTTTTAGGTATTCTGTTATTGTGCTTTTGATTTGTAAACACCATTGTTAGCATTATTACTTTTCAATCTAACAAGTTTTCTTTAACCTTGAATGAATATTTCTTTTTAGGCTTTTGGATTTAAAAACATATTAATCTTTCAAACCTTTATTATATGTTTCATTGCATGTTTTGCACTAATTAATGATGATGATTTATAAAAACTTTCAACAACATGTTTATAAAATATTTTAAACATAAACATAACTAGTTTCACAAAATAAAAAAATTGAAAAAAAAATTACAAGTTGATGAAGGTGCTTCGTGATAAACTTGTAAATTTGAGTTATAAAAGAAATCATTTTTGAAATTTTTTTCTCTATATCATGTTTATTAATTAATTGTTTAAATATGTGGAAATGAAAAAACTAGATAAAAAATAAGTAACTAAATTATCCTATCATAACAACCATCATACATTTTTTTTCATAACATGCATGCATGTTTTTCAAAAGTTCAATTGCCATTAATTCATTTGTGCAATTTATCATGCATAAAAAATTGAAATATGATAGCATGTCAAAATCTATAAAGGCCATAATAATATCATGATTAAAATAACATTTAATGCTAAGAGCAAAAAAATCCTGAAATATGAAAGTGAGAGTAACATCAAATCTACATGGGCCATCACAAGATTATGAAAATCATAACATGCGATGTAATTTATTAATAATAATCAATAATCTTTGTTAATATAATGTTCATTAAATGAAAAATTCACAAGAAAAATTTATTATATAATCATTTGGAAGACAATTTAAATCATACATTGGAAAAGACACCTAAATGGACGTTCACATGATAATCATTTTGATCAAGTAAAATACCCATGTTGTGAAATAAATAATTAAACTATGATTATCAAAATATGTGTGTTTTAAAAAAATGATTATGATATGACTATTATAATACACTTGTCATGTATTAAATGAATAAAATATATTTAGATAAATAACCGAAGAAGCCTAAATTAAGCCCATTTAAACCTAACTTAAAAAACCAAGAAAAAAAAAAAAAAAAAACTTCCTAAAGTTTTAAACTACAAAATCAAACTAATATAGGAACTTAAGTAGCTTAAAAGGATGAAAATATCCTTGGGCAATGTTACTAGGAACAACCTTGCCAAAATCATAGGAAATTTGGACCCAATATAAAAAAATAAATTTTTCATCTACTTATAAATTGGTTTATTCGATTGGAGTAGGTGAGCTATGTTTTCCCCACCTATGCATAAATTCATGAAAAATAATTAACATCCAAAAACCTATAGTATGCATTAGCATTTTGATTTTTGAACCATTCCTAACCCAATTATTGACTTTTTAAAAAGAATGTCCTTACATTTACACATTAGATTTTTTTCATGTTTATTTAATACATGGACAAGGGAATAATCCAAACTAGTTATTAAAATAACAAAAGATGAAAATAATTATCATTTGTGTTCTTCACATCAATGGCCCTTTAAGACTTCACGATCTTGATTTTAAAAATTCATAACTAAGTGAAAATTTATTTGATCAATCTTATATATTAAAGTTACAGTGGTGTCTGTTTGTCTATCTGTCTGTCCGGGCAGTTTCCAGGCACTGCCCGGACCTTTGGTTTTTTTTTTTTTGATGGGTTTTGTTTTCTGTGACAATTATTACCCAACTGACAGGGGGCGGGGGCTAGCACGGGCGGGGGGGGGACAGGCGGGGAAGACATCAAATAAGTTGGCATTTGAAATATTCTTAAAAATTAGCATCTGAATTTTTTTTCAAAAAATAAATTTTTTTTGTGTTCCTAGTAAAAAAAATCCCTTATGTTACATTCTTGAAACTTTTTGCTCATGCACTCATTTTCCACATCAAAACACATTTTTTTATAAATTTAATTGAAGTTTCAAATTTTACATGACTTAAGTAACCTTTTGATAAATAATTTGAAATGAAAAGATTTATTTATGTGAGTCCTATGTTGTCCTAAAGTTGGATGGGTCTAAAAAATTTAGGGTGTGACATTCCTAGTAGTACCACCCAAAGATAAATTTGCCCAAGATCAATTTTTAAGTTACAAGTGTGAAGATTTGAATCATTCACCTTCACCTTCAAAAGTAAATTTTTTAACAATTACACAAACTTTTTTTATAATGAAATCATGTCATCACATTTTCATAAACATGTTTTTTTAGTTTATTTAAATAACCTATTCAACCTATTTTAATTAACCTACATTAACCTAAATAAATTTAAATAATCTAGACCCTACCTAAGGTTTACACAAATGACTAATGTCCACCTAGAGGTTACATATGTGTTATAACATTTCCCTAGGAAAAACATAGTCTTTCCTAGAAGCTATGCAAGTTATTTAGGGCCTATTAAAAATTATGTAAATACCTAAAGGCCACCATAGGTTATCACTAAAAGGAAAATGTTAATTTGTGATTATAATTTGTGACTATAAATAAGTTGTAATGAAAATCAACAATTAAAAATATTTTAGTTGCTTAAGCGAAATCGCATTTAACATGTCGCATTCAACATGCAATTGCAATTCACAATAATGTCAACACATTTCACATGGATGATGTATCTAGTCAACACATACATTTTCATGTATTGATTATCCATATACAATTTACAACTGGTCCACAACTTTTGCAATTAATATATAACTCATTCATTGATTACCAATTAGTAAGATAATAAATGTTAAAAACTCTTCATCATTTAGTTAAAAAAACTTACAATGTCATGACATTTTTCAATGGAATTATGCCATGTGACATAATTTGTTTTAATGAAATTCTACCACGTGGCAAAATTTACTTTAATGGGATTATGCCATATGACATTATTTGGGAAAATTTCATGAAAATTAAAATAAAATTTGGCCATAATAAATTTAAATAAATATCTAGGTAAATAGGACTAAGTAGGTCATTAAATAGATTTACCTACTTACCTAGGTTAGGGATGTAAATAAGTTAGGGGGAGGTATGTAAATATTTTTATTTTATTTTGAATTTAACTTTTGGGGTTAAGTCTCTTTGATTGGCTCATTCCAAATGGCACATTTTTCTAATATGAAAATATAAAACAAAACACTTTCTTTATATAATTTACAAAATGGAAATGGAATACAAAGCGCATGGGATTATTTTTTAGTTGCAACCTAATATGCAACTAAACAATTTAATCACAAACTAGTTAACTAATTACTTACTTAATCTTGAATACTTAATTATTATCATTATCTAACTATTTGCTACCTACATATTTACTTACCTAACCTACTTAACCAAGACTATATATATAAAACATTCCTTAAATACAACATAAATACAATATACCCTTAATATATTTGTAGGCACCATAATATATTTCAAAAATATAGGTAAACCACATAGATGTAATCAAGTTGTGACTATTTTTACAACTAATTTAACATAAAAGCTTGTTCTTGAATGAAAAGCCTAAAAAGTTAATCAACATGGAAAGATGAAAAACTTAATAATTACAAATTAATCACACCATAATCACAAGAAAAATGATAGATTGAAAAGGATGGTGATTAGTTGTAAAAATGGAAAACATAGTTGCAAATGACATTTAGTCACATATAATCACAAATCGAATGGTTGCATAATACAAGATTTTTTTTAATGTATGTATGTTATGTCAATCTTACTTAAGGTTATGTAAGTTACCAAAGGATTATATAGGTTATTTAAAGGTCATTGTAGGTTTGCTTAAGGGCTATTGTAAGGCTATGTATGTTACATATGGGTTATTATAAGGTTATGTAAACTACCTAAGGCCCATTTAAAATTATGTAGGTTATTTAAGGCCTACTTAATGGGTGCTTACAAGGTATACAAACCTACTTAAATTACTAAGTTATTTAGGGTTTACTTAAAACCAACATGACAATCATTCTATAACCATAGAATAAATGTCATGTTGTTTATTTCAAGTCAATTATAATTGCATTAAACTATTAGGTCCTTATTATCCATGTCATTACAAAATATTCATTATGTAATCATAAAACAATTGTCAAATCAACTTCATTTTCTAGTTATTTTATAGTTGCATTAAAATGCCAACTCATCATTATCCATGTCATTTGCATGCCAATCATTGTAAAATTATAAAAATGATATTTAAAAATCCATGTCATTTTATCATCCCTCATGGATGTCATAAGGATGAAATAAAAGCAATGAAATAATGACTTTATGTTTCAATCTATAACATTGTCATCTATCAATGACATAGTTATCTAATTTACAAGGTTGTATTTTATGATATAGTCATTCATAAAGTCATTGAAGACTTCTAGTCAATGTTTCCTTGGTTACAAAGGACATGATTTCTTTTAGTGAATTTCCATTGAAAAAATTTCTTTGATATTTGGTTTGTAGCAAATTTGAATAAATTTATTTTTTTATGATCACCATTTTGGCTACATTATCAATTTGTGAAAAAAAACATTACATTGAATTGAATCGATTGTTGGTTTTTATTGCATTACAAATCTTGTACTAAAATCTTGGATATTTTTGGGATTTCCAATTTTGGGTTGAAACTATGACCTATATTTTGTTGTCATTGTTTGTACCAAATATTGTATTTAGTGAGTTACCAAATGTTCACTTCACAAAGCTAGTAGTGAGGTGGTTAGGTTGGGCATCCTCCTTAATGAAATGGTTGTAAGTTTTGGTCATTGGTTCTAGTTCACCTCATTGAGCTAGGAGTGAGGTGATTACTTGGCTACACCTAGAGGAAGGAACCCAAAATCCTCCCCCTTTTCCTTTCGTTAGAAGTAAGGAAGCTCAAATATGTTTAGAAATTTCCAAACACATGGCTTTACAAAATTTATAATATTCATATTATTTATGCAAATTCTTGGCATGGGTAATTATAATATGGGGCCCATATATATAAATTACTTGGGAACTAATTCATTGAAAAGGTATTTTATTGATTTTTCCATTGGTGTAAATATATATGTAACATTTTGTGTTAATTTGTCTTCCTTTTAAATTAAGTCCATATATAAATGAATGCTTCAATCATAACTATATATATGTGAGCAAGGTACTAGTGGGATCAAACCTTGGAATTCCTTTTTCTCCTTTCTTCTTGCCATATTTATGCACTTTTTTTTCACATGTAATTGGGGTCAATTTGTTTCATTTACCCCTTATTTTTTTTTATAACCTTTTTAAAAATTCCCTTAAGGTTAAATTATTTGTTCTTTTCAAAACCCTTATGGGGGGTCGGGTTATAATAAACATTTTTGAGATTCAAAATATGACATTGAATAAAATGTAAAAATAATTATTGTTTTAAAATCCAAAACCATTAAATTCTTAGATATATTGATGGTTTATTAGCATATTTTGGGTGGATGAACATGGGTATTGAATGCATTTGTCAACAATAACATTAAGACATTAAAAGGCAGCATTTTGCAATGAATATGGTCTTAAATTATTTTAACAATATTAATTAGTAAGTTAGGTTTTGTTAAAGGAGCCACGTAACTTTGTGATGAAGATCCATGGTGGTTTCACAACAATGGTGGCATATCCCTAAGGAGGGAAGGAAGGAAGGAAGGAACAAGGTGGGTATTACAACAACATTTTTTTTTAAAGATCATAACTAAACATCATATACATATGGAGAATATATAAATGGATTACCTACCTATTGGTACTAATCTATCTATACTTCAAGATCTATGGGCTAGATATACATCCCATGGGGTACAATTGTTGGAGAAGTTTAAATTTGTACCCTAACCAACAAATGTTTTGGTTGGAATAGTTGGTACAAACATGCAAGGGACCCAATCAAACCATAGGTAGGTGGAATTAATTAAGAATGAACCTATTTTTGGATTAATGGAGACTATTTTTGAGAAACAGAAAGTTTCAATCAATCCTTAATCATGAACTATAATTTTTCAAAAAAGGAATAGGAGGAAAATTACTATATTCATGGTGGCTCAATAAAATGGGTAGCATATTACCTATATAAACCTTAAGAAGAATTCCTTGACTCTTGTCTCCATCCTTGTGGCTGTAGTTGGAGGGATTTTTTTTTGGTGTCAAAAAAAATTGCAATAACACTTGACATCTTTTCTACACAGATTTCCAATTTCCAAGGTATATTTCTTGATGTCAAAAGATATCTAATGGAATTGAAAAATCAAACACAATATCTAATGGTTCATGGGACCTTGTGTAAAACTCCAAATCGTTGATATCTATCCATCAAAATTGGACTTCAAATTATGAACAATTTCATGTTTTACCCAATGTATGAATGAATTGCTATCAAGTTTATTCAATCAAATTTTTGTTGGTTCAAGACAAGGATCTCAATAGAGAAGCCACTCTCATTTGGAACTATTTGGGTTGAACACAAAGTGTAAATTCCAATTCATTAGGGTGTTTTTTTGGGTTTTTCAAATACATTGCATAGGCTTCCTTTCCAACCTTGAGTATGGACTATACAACACAACTTGACCCAATGCAAAGGATGTGGACAAGGGATATTTCCAAAATGGGGACACATACATAATTTGAATTCGCCATCCTCAAGACATCTTATACATTTATAAGGTGCATTAAAAGATAGGTGAAATATTATGCTATGTATGAACATCCCCATTGATGCCCTACACAACAAGTTTTGGATGAAGAAAGGTAAATATTATATTAGTTAGTAGTAATAAAATGGCTTTTAGGCCAATATTTGAGCATAAGATATTGTGCATGGCAAAAAACATACAATCTAACACTTATTATTGATTGGCAAATTGGTTGATTGATTGGTCCCACTAGTTTGCAGCTATTAGTAGTCTCCCACCTTTTACAATCCCAATTTCATGTTTATGGGTGAAATGTGAGAAACAATAAGTTGGTCATCTTGGATGTGAGATTTATTGTTGGAGGTCCAAATACCAAGTATAGGTGAAGCTACTCCATTGGTAGCAATAAATGACTTATAAAATATAATAATTTGGATGAAGTTCGATTCATGCTTTGAATAGTGTGAAATTGAGTTTGGACATGTAAAATATGAAACATTAGAGCACTCCACAAGGATCAATAAAGAAATTTATGATGGATTTGGAATTGGTTTAGTCACAAGAATTGTCTCGTGTGGTGACATTTGACTAATAATCCTCACTCTACATTGTCCAATCTTTCATGTTTATTGGTGAGGATGGTGAAACAATAATGATGGACACTTGGAGAGGCCCACATACCGAGTGTGGGTGGATTGTGCTCCAACATATTTTAGGTCAAGTTTTTATTGCAAAAAATTTCACCACAACACTACAAGCAAAGCTTAATCTATACTAGGATCGAGCCACTTATTGATTACCAGGTAGAGGCAATTAGTGTAGATGGTGGGTTAATGGTGGATTAGGTCTAATGCACTAAACTAGCACATTAGTCTGCCAGAGCTTGTCAGACAATTGTAGGGTTTGAGATCTCAAGGGTTGATGTTGTGAACAACTTTTTGGCTATTTTTTTTCTTCTGGTTTTTTGCATCTGCAAACAATGTGGAGCTGCATGACCATTCTTCCTGCCTCAACACTTACCCCGAATGACCTTCTACTTCCATAACTTGGGGTTTGCACAAATTGTTATTACGCAATTAAAACTTGTTACATTATTTGCACCTTGATCTTGGAGTTAACTCCATTCACATATATGCAAAACTTGTGTTTGAAATGATCGATCGATTTGGGTTTGTTGAGGAGTCACATGATCAGAATCAAAAGGAAAACGCTTGCAACCCAATCAAGAGGAAAAGCTTGCAAGTGGGTTGCAGAGTCCAGACTGCCTTGTGAACATGAGATTTAGAAATCCATGTGTATTATGCTCTTGAGGAGGTAAAGCCACAAATCATAACTGGATGGAATGCTTAGCTGAAGGGCTTATGGACAGGCAACAGCATGCGGCAGAGCATACAGAACAGGTACAACACAACAACCCATGTGTAACATTTTAAACTCCAATTACTGGATCACCAAATCAATTGTCCTCTTGTTAATGTTGACATGCATTATTAGGTTATTGAATCCACAAAAATTAAAATTGCTTCAGATTACATAAATCCAGATTATAAAATGCACTTTGTTTGGATCATCACTGAATCCTAGTGTTTTTTGCTTTTTTCTTTCTTCAAGTGTGTGATGTAGGCACATGGCTGTTGATTGCATTGCTTCAGATTACATAAATCCCGAGTATAAAACGCACTTTGTTTGGATCATCACTGAATCCTAGGGTTCTTTCTTTTTTCTTTCTTCAATTGTGTGATGTAGCCACACAGCTATTGATTGCATTGCTTCAGATTACATAAATCCAGATTATAAAACGCACTTTGTTTGGATCATCACTGAATCCTAGGGCTTTTGCTTTTTTCTTTCTTCAATTGTGTGATGTAGGCACACAGCTGTTGATTGCATTGCTTGAGATTACATAAATCCAGATTATAAAACACACTTTGTTTGGATCATCACTGAATCCTAGGGTTTTTGCTTTTTTCGTTCTTCAATTGTGTGATGTAGGCACACAGCTGTTGATTGCATTGCTTCAGATTACATAAATCCCGATTATAAAATGCACTTTGTTTGAATCATCACTGAATCCTAGGGTTTTTTCTTTTTTCTTTCTTCAATTGTGTGATGTAGCCACACAGCTATTGATTGCATTGCTTCAGATTACATAAATCCAGACTATAAAACGCACTTTGTTTGGATCATCACTGAATCCTAGGGTTCTTTCTTTTTTCTTTCTTCAATTGTGTGATGTAGCCACACTGGTGATCATCCACAAGAAGAATTATTTGGCTACAGGTTAGATCAGAGAGGAAAGTAGAAAAATTTGAAGAATCCTGCTATATTTTGGTGAGACCAGCTGGAACCTATTGTCTGAATATGGCAATAATTTCAGCAAAAATAAATTTCCTTGAAATCTGGTGACTTGGGTGCATTTTTTTTCCACAAGAATTTGTTGTTGTTTCAGTTGAGGAGCCTTATGTGTAAGGTGCTTCTGAGTCTCCTTGGCAAACAAAAATCAGAGGTATTGAAAATTCTACTAGATCTTTACATGCTTGGTAAGGATTTTGAATGGAGCGCGGTTCTGGGGATTCTGGTCTTGTGCTCAGCTCTTGCCTCATGTCGGGCTGAGCCTCAGTCCAAGAACTATTTTTCAACACTAATTTGATGGGCAATGCCTGGACCAGGATTTCGGACTTGATGGAAGGCAACTAGGGCCAAGCTGGAAAGTGGCTGCAGTGTTTATGTTAATCTCCATAGCCATCAATTTCCTCCCTCGTTGGCGATTACTTGAAGCTGAGCCGATGAAGACTAATATGGTACCAGCTGCTTCAGGAGACTTATTGCAAGTGCAACAAATTCGACCCACACTTGTGTTCAGACTATATCACACAAGTGAAATCCATAGTAATCGGAGTATTCCATTGCTTAGCAAGTTTGCAGAGACAATAGAAATGGCTTCTAGCAGACACCTTATGGGAGCACCACAACCAACCTGGAGTGTTGATGGAGGAATGCCATTGTCCAGAACAGATGAAGTGTAGGTTGGCTCATCTTCATCCTTTTTTGCACAAATTTTATGATGTAATAGAGTTGTCTGTAAAGTAAGGAAATACTCCACTAGAATCCTGAGTTTTGTCATAAACAGGGTTAGATTCAAACAACATCTGCACCAAAAATACATAAGCATTCAAGGTGGGTGGAGAGACTCGGAAAACCATCAAAAAACTATTTTGATGGTTTTCTGAGTTTCACCATCTTTCTTTTTTCCTGAGCACCTCCTCAGCCATTGCTTCCTACATGTATTTTCATTGCTCCTCCTACTTGTACAGTGACTATGATTCCTCTCGAACTTTGTGCATTAAATGCTGAGTTTCAGCATTTCAAAAAATTCATACTGAGATTTAGTAAAGTTTCTTTACTTTACGGATACCACTTGAAAAGGGGTTATGGGGTGAAAGGAGGCCCAAAGATAGGGTGAACACCAGCTGAATTTGTGGATTTCTCTAATGAATCATGAAGAATTCAATAACACTGAGTTTCTTGATTTGCAGAGACACATATCACATTAAATTGCGTTTGGGTGATCCTCCGAAAGAGTTTTACTTGGATGTAGATACGGGAAGTGACATTACTTGGGTGAATTGTGAGTGGCCAAGCACATCACCAAGTGTGGTGAGTGTATTTTCACAATCACTTCATTCTAACAAACCTTTGGACTTGTGTGGAGAAAATCATCAAGATTAGTGATTGTGGTGGGTACACCTCTCTACACATACATACATACATACATACCATGATGGTCTAAACCCTTTTAACATCACTCCTTTTTTTGAATTTTCAAGAAATTATTTCCCCTAGATAATAATAATAATCCTTGTGGATTTATTGATCACCCACCCACCTACTTACCATACTTACTAGAGTAGCATCCAAAACCTACCAGGTCCAATATTTTGGCTTGGAATTGCATCCCCTTGTGAAATGATTTCTTTTGCATGTGCAGGGTGTGAATGGGTTGTTCAAACCTAAAGTGCAGACAATACTGGATTGCAGAGACAAGAAAACATGTAGACAATTTCAAGAGGAGAAGTTGAAGTGTAATGCAGCCATGAAGCACCATTGTCTATTTGCCGTTGAATATGCCGATAAATCACTCTTTAAGGGTGTGATCGTCAATGATTCGGTTACTCTTGAGTTGAATGACCAAAGTACTTTGCAAACAAATTTGGCATTTGGGTATAATTCATTTGCACCAAAACTCTTGTAATGAATAAGAATTCATTTTTGATTCACCGAAACATAGGCCCCCTTAAAAGTTTAGAAACCTCATGTGCTATCTAAAGATTTTATTTGTTGTAGACTATACTATAATTGAATTAAAAGTTAAATTGTGGAATAGTCTAGAGCCCATAGAAGTGTTTTAAAGTTAAGTTGTTATTATATTGGAGATTTTTTCCAATTGAAGGTTTTGAATTGCCCTTTATAAATGAACTTAAATTGATGATTTTTCAATTAATGATTTTTAAATTAATTTAAGTTAACAATGTGAGCCTAAATTGAAATAGATCGGGGAAACATCATCAATTTAAGTTCACATTATCATTAACTTAGTTTCTTAGTTCCAACAATTTGCCAAAAAGGGTGAAAAATTTGATGGACTTGTTACATAGTTTCACCCTAATCCCTCCATTGAATTACATATTTCAAAGGCAAGGGGGACCATGCTTTATGATCCCCATTTTGAAAGTAAAATCTCATGAAATTCATAAAGCCCCAAAATAGGTAATGCAAGCACAAAATCAAACCCTTGTGAAAATGAAAGAAATCATCCATTTTTGAATAGATATCCATCCAAGCACAAGCTTAGTTGGCAATCGATTATAGGGTTTTCGGGGTTTCCACTTTTGTACATAGCAGATGTGCATACACCGCAAGAAGGGACAGCAAAATAGGCCATAAAACGAAGCTTGCAACCGATGGATTGCTTGCACTGGGCAAGGGGGCTGGAACTACATTCCCAGCACAATTGGCAACCCGGGGAACAATCCATGGGGATGTAGTAGGGATGTGCATGACCGCTGTACACCAGGTGAAGGCCAATGGTGCGGGTTATGTTTTTTTGGGGTCAGAGATGATACCGAGCTTTAAACCTTTCACATGGGCAGCTATGATTCCACGTCCAGCAAAAGATGGGTATGAGAATCTCAAAACTATGCTCCTCATATGCGTATACATAACTGATTGTAAGGAGTATCAGCACACCATTGGACAAAACCTCCTTAATTATGTTACATATTTTGTTGCCTTCCAACATATAGGCTTATACGACATACCTTCTTCGTAACACGTTTTTGCACTTTCTTGGTTGCTAGTTGATTGAACCTCATAACTCACATTCCAGGTGCACAGGCAGATGTGCTCTAAGCAGATGATGTGCTCTGAAGTACTTTGAATTTGTTTCATTGTTTATTAGTTTTATTCTCTCACATGGCTTTGGTGTAAAATGTTTGAGAAATTACAACTTGTTGTGTGTGCTTGCTTTCATATGAAATGTAAAAGGGAGTCCGTATATATGGCACGATTGCTCTCTATTGAGTATCCTGGGTTTGAGAAATTGAACTTCTTTGGAGGGACGACTCGAAGAATACATCTTGGATTCGATACGGCCGCCGATGTTATGTATTTGAATAAAGCTGCATACAAGAAGTTAACAAACATTGTGAGTTATCTTTGCCTCCTTAATGTTAGTTAATTCACCATATTGGAATCCCCATGTCATAATAATAAAGTGCCCAATTCTAGATAATGTGGATTTTTTTTGGTGTGCTCACATTGATTTTGTTAGCACTACCCCCCCCCAGAAGGAAGACATTTTGCATCAGAATTTCATGGAAAATTTCCTATTCTAATGTGGTGCCAAGGGGCAAAGCATTACATGATGAGCCCGCCACTTGTTTGAACCCATGTTATGTGGTTCTTTGAATTGATTTCTTTTTTTAATAATAACCTCTGGTTCTGTTTTCTTAAATTTAAGAATCAAAGCACATCTGATAGTTTTTGTGCAAAAATAATACTAATACTAATAATAATAATAATAAATTTACACTTGAAAAACACAATTTCCCAAAATTTCCTCTTTTTTGGTTGGACGACAACATTAATTGTTTAAAAAAATTCACTAGTAGAGCAATCACACTCAATATGTTGCTTCCATCACAAACACTAGTAGAGTACCCAAAATAGTTCAAAATCTTGATTCAATAGTTAGATAACAATGTAAACAAAATGAAGATGTGGGTTAATGTTGGTTTGCGTGCAAAGAAGGAAGAAAAAGGGAAGGAAAAAAAGTGTTTTGATTAGGGAGCAGCTGAAGGAGCATGCCACTAGAAAAGGGTATTTGGAGATTAGGGATTCTTTTGCATCGACAAAGGAGGAGAGTCGAGTATGTTGGACTCATCCAGGACGTGCAAGACATGAAAATGATGAGTAAACATTTTCACTTACACAAATTTTCCTTTGCAATTATCTTGTCATGTGCCACTAGATTGACATACTTGCAAGAATTCAAGCCCAAGCCCAAGCCCAATGAAAGAAGAAAAAAATTATATCAACTATATGCCTCACACTAGACTTAGAATGCTATTGAATCTCATAATATCAAAGATGAGACTCCATAGCCACACAAGGAAAATGAAGCCCCCAAAATTCACAAATTTTTTTGCAACCTTGTTCACGTTGAACTAGGTCCCAATTTCAAAACAAATCCTTCAAAGAAAAAACCCTAATAAAGTTCTTTTGCACATCTCCCATTTCTTTTCTTTTTTTTTAATTTTTTTTTTTTCAAGTGGGTGTTTAAAAGTCTGACCCTACTACTACAACTGACTGGGAAAAACTTGTTCATGTTGGGGTCAGAACAGGACCGATTAGATTTACCCCATGGAAGGATTTTCAGCCATTAGAGCTCACATTTGAATCAGCTTCACCAAAATCAAACCCTCAAGATACATCTGCAAAATTTCGTATAAATCCTAAGGATTATCTCAGTTGGAAAGTAAGCATTTTCGGATAACCTTGCCTTTGTAGATGCCCGGGTAGTTTCCACACACTACAAACTAAAGGTCCCTAACCCGAGTGAACCAATAGCCACCAATGCACCATCAATTGGAAGCCCCTTATGACTTAGTCATGTATGAACCTTAACTGAGTTAGTGTTGAGTTTCACCTTGATAACCTATCATGTATAGGATAGGTCCTAGGGGTAAGTAGGTAGATAAGTTAGTAGGCAAATAACTCGAAACATGTAGATGGTTAATTATATAGTTAAGGGTTGAGATGATGTTGGGGTTTTCACCTTGATGACCTAACCTATAAAAGATAGGTCCTAAAGATAGGTAGGTAAGTATGAAGGAAGTAGGTGACTACTAAGCAAGTAAGTAGATGCACATAAATTGTTAGTATATAAGTAACGGCTAGTGGGTTGTTGATAGGTAGGTAGTAAAAACATAAATTGAACTAACTACCCATGGTTAGCTAGGGAATTGGAACCCAATGAAAAAGTGTTTCCTATCCACCTACCATCCATCCATCCATCATGATTCGCCAATGATTATCAGTCCTCTCTGGCTACCACCATATCACCAATTAGGGCTTGGACTAAGGTAGTAGCATCTCTAATAGAGTTTGTATCTTATTACAAGACTAGAAGCAATTCTTGATTCGGATTGTTTCTAAACATCAATTGTTCAATTTGTTGACCAATGACATACTAGTTTTTTTTGGATGTTGGTAGGCTACCAAAGGCCGATGGGAGGTGTGCTTCAACATGGTAATGGAGATAGAGGATGATGATGTCGATGGAAGCCTTGGTGGTACTAACTTATTACAAATATTCTCTAACTCCACTCCATAAGATAGGCATCATTGCAAAATTTGGAAAGCCTTTGGTAATAAAACAAAGATCTCCACCTCCATAACATTGCAAGTTTTACAAAAAGAGATTGGTACAAAGATCCCTAATCTAATGTCATGCCGCCACCCATGTTGAATTAATTCCATATTCCTTTTGGGTGGCATGGTGAAAGCTATGAGTATGAAAGGACATTTGTGGGTATATGACAACGATCATCACCGAATTGGATGGCAAAGGAGCAATTGCAAACTTGACCAAGTATTTGGAGTTATTGGAGCATCTATCTCAACTTCAAAGGAACAACAAGTGCAAACATGAAGATTATGTTTGAAGCCAAATCACCAACTCCAACTTTTGGGAGGGAAAAATGACATCTACCAACTTGTTATTTAGAAATAAAAAACCGCAACAATAGTGAATAAAAATAATGATCCACAAGGTGGGTTGGAAATAAGTGAAGTCCCCATACAATATAATGAATGGGCAATTTTGGAAGGTTACCCATCATAGTACAGAACTAACGATTTGGTTTGAGATCATCTACTACCTTGCTCTATATATTAGCTTTGATTTCAATTGATGTAATCATATACATCCCATAGTTGCCACACATATAAGACATGTATAAAATAAAATGCATTCCTCCATTAACCCCTTGAGACCATGTAAACAACTACTAGAATCCTTGTCACAATAATGAACCTCTTTGATTCAAACCTTGTACTACAATTGCACTTTCACTCTCCACCAACCCTGCCATGAACTTGGTTTGAGAAGTCCCAACATAGATTCGTCCAACTATATATAGAATTGAAGATGGGAGGGCGAATTAAAAATTAAACCCAATGGAATGGCTAATTTCTATTTTGGATGACACAAATGAAACACTTTCACTTCTTTTTCTACATCATGTAACACAAAATTAAGGTTTAGGGTGTTGGCACATGCCCAACATTGTTCATTTGCCTTGAGAAAAATCAAAAGTGAACAACTTTCAAATAGAAACATGAATGTATTTACCTCAATTCAAGTGAACCTCTTAGTTTTATATCACATCCCATGTTTCCATGCTCTTTATTTGAAAGTTTGCACTAATGTCAAACTTGTCAACAATGTCAACATATATGTAAATGTTTAAAAAGAGCACATATACACAAGATTATAATACAAATTGTAAGCAAAGGCACCCATCATCACCACATTACCAAAAACTCTCAACACATGGCCAAGCAAAGATATCTTGCATACATGAGCACTATGGTTCATAGGTCATCCCCTTTTTTGAAGGCATTGTTGCTTCATGCAACTCATCAACTATTACACATACAATGTGAATTTTGTAAGAACTCCAAATGTTCTCACATTTGGTCATACATGTGAGAAGACATGGCATGTAGGTTTCTTTAAAAATCAGAGTCAAGATAAGCAAATTTCTTTCCTTCTCATGAACAAGAAGCCCACATTCTTAAATTGTTGTTACACTTGTTTACATTAAGCATTGCCAGGAGATCTCAAGAAACTAGTTACATCCTTTCACAATAGTTTTCATTCCATAAGCATATTAATACACTCATTTATACACCTATATAATAACCTTTTTTGATGAAAAATGATTCATCCTTAGTGCGCTTTCACCCGTGCCCAACAGAATGCCTATGAAGTTGAAGGTATTAAAAAAGTGGCAAAATCAAGGGAAATGAAATGAATCTTTCAAATCTAAATGTGATGTTGAAAATGTAAGATCGTCTTTACATGCATGCAATGTAGAATAAGCTACATGCATATGTGTTGGAAATTACGAGCAACAAACCAAGAATACATGTATCCAACTCCAATGTCTTCATATGCAAATCAAGCATGCATATATATAAATGACGAAGAATTTCTTGTAGGGCTATAGCAAAATGCGCGAACCTAGTGCCGCACATTTCTAGGGTTGGGTTCTATGGGTTTGTCAATCAAATTATGAGGCTTGTTGTGTTGGTAGAAGTTAGAGTCACGCTAGTTCACAAACAAATAACCAACATTTAAGAAGAAGAAAAGATCATGACCTTCACAAAAGAGTTCATTGATATTGTGCAAGGACATTTAGATGAGTAGGCACAGAAGGAAGATGAACTTAAGGCTGGAAAGAAAGGAAAAGGAAGATCTTGATGATAAGGTAAATTCTACCTCAGTGAGGAGCATTATTTCTTGCTCTAGAGTCATTTTAGAATCACGTATTATCATTTTGTTCACCATGGAATTCATAAATATATAGGTTATAAACTATTGATCATTTCAGCTTCCATTTGAAATTTTCATTCAAAACCTCATGATTTAAAACATCAATTATTGTAGAAACTGCATTTATGGACATAATTAGAAATAATATGATTTTGAAAGCTGGAAAAAATAGTCTAAAATTGATGCACCAAACCCTTTGGTGTTACCAAAAAAAAAATGCACTAGATGACATTTCTATCATGAAATGACTAAAAATCAAAGCAAAATGGAGTGCAATAAAAGCTTGAGCAATCATGAATCTTGAGATATTTAATGCATGTGAAAGAATTCTCATAAACGGGCTACGGTGGACATAAATAGACCATGGAGCATAAACCCTAAACCCTAAACCAGTCTTTTGAGCACCTGGAGTATTCTCAACTGATCAATTGACCTGTTATATGGGAAACAAGTGCCAAATTTGTGAGTTTTCGAGCTTCTTTTAAAGATTCTGAAAATATCAATGTCTTTCGGGTTCTCTCTATGATACTTACCAGGTGGGTAGGTTCTCTCTAATTGGTTTTCAGAAAGTTTGAGACCCAGCAAGCAAGTAGGTTATCAAAAGCAGACCTCTATGCCCTTGAATTGGGTCCTTTGTGATTTGGTCAGAGTTCAACTGCCTCTAGTTCAGTTTTAGTAAGAAGTCATCTGGGCTCTCTAAAATTCTTGAGAAGAGCTCTTTGACCTACATATGCAACACTCTTTTGGATTCAACACTCTTACATGCTTTTTTGTGAAGAAGATTCTTCAGTTTAAGGATACCCACCGGCTGCCATTGCAAGAATACTGCATTTTTTCCCCCTAAATCCTGGATGGTTTGTTCCACATCAAAGCCCTGCAAGCCTACATCTGTGGACATGAAGTTTCTTGCCTCCAGTACCTGCAGGATTTGGGTTTGTTAAGAGACTTTGAAGCTCGTGCTTGAAGCTTTTGACAGACATTTTTACCTTGAGCACATTGAAAAAGAAAATAGAAGGATTTTCATCCCTGCTTTTCGAAAAAAACTTGAGAACCTAAGAGAAGCAACATACCCTTCAGAAAAAAGAAGATGCACAGACAATTTGGCAAGTTCCTCTGACCATCTCTGTCTTTCCACAACCACTGGGCAACCACACATCATAAGAACTAGTGTAGCCTGTGAACTGGTAACCCAACTAATTTTTCCTTCCAAAACGATTTTTTGTCTAATTTCATTGAAATTCCAATGACAAAACTACTGAAAAATTCAATATCTCCTGCATGTGGTTTGGGAGATCTCAACAAAACATACAAAACAAACAAACAACCTTCTTCATAGATAAATGTTGATTCACACCATGATTCTCCTCCCTCAGGGGCTTTGGAATATAATGCAAGACAGGATCTGCTATTCATTCTGCTCTTGTAATTTCCAAACATTTCAGAACAACATCTCTGATTCTCGTTGTGTGGATGCACATAACCAACCCATCATGACAGACAGCCACCAATGGGTATGTTTGCACCATTTCATACAAAAGAAAGGAGAGGTCACACCTGAACTGCAGATTCTCCAGGTTGTGGAAAAAAAGCCTTGTGAGCTTTCCTCTACCTACTGATTTGCCAACAACATCAACATTGCAGATGAGAAGAAGAAGAAGAAGACTTCAGAGGTTTTGGAGTCAGGGACAGTGATGATGGATCAAGTGAAGAGGGTGTGGGGGTGTTGAGGTAGAGGCTAATTTTGCCAAGGTTGATGAGGAGAGTGCCATGGAAAAACACATCAAATCCTTGATCCAAGTAAGTGCATTTGTTGTTTCTTGAGGGGAACTGAGAATGAGGACAATTGATTGATCAATTACCTATCAATTGTTTCCTATCTCCATTAGGAATGTGATGATAAGACTTGTGAATGGTTCAGCTTTCTTCAATGTGGGTGTCATGCGATTTTGTCAACTGCAACCTGTGTGTCTATGTGTCTCTGGGAATTGCAGTTTCGAGGAAGGTCCAATTACAGTGACTGACACAATTGCTGACAAACCCTATTGTGTGCTTCTACATGAGTCGAGAGATTTTTTTGGCATTGTGGGGGAGTTTGCCACATCACCTGACATCAGCCAAATGTTTGGTGAGGTGCATCTACATGGCTTGATTGCATCAAGGTTTATGACAAAAGGGTTTTATGGAAATCTAAACATTTTGTTGGATCTTTAGTTACATCTAGTGGAAATTGGCACACAGATCTGTTTGAACAGGTTGCATTTTTTTGTGGGCACTTGTTTAGTTCTTCTGGTTTTTCTTTGCCAACAACTCTGCTTTCAGTGATTTCTAAACAACTCAGGCAAGGGAGTGTTGGCTGGCAGATGGTGGGTGTGTTTGAGGCATCAGATGGGTCAGCCCAACCATGTGCACCTGGTTGAGCTTGGACCTGGCCAGGGCACCCTCATGGCTGATCCTCTCTGAGTAAGCTGGAGCGGTCAATTCAAAACTCTCTGCAGCTGGATGCAATGTCACCTTATTTCTAAATTGTCTCAAATCATCTGGATATCATTTGCTAGCCCACAAATTTTCTTGTCATATTCAGTACCTTCAGAACTCATATTCATCTGCAAGTGCCTTTTTCATGGGTAGAACTTTTTGAAGTACTACGGATCTTGCTACTGGGGTTTACATACAGAATTGATCAGAAAAGAGCCTTCAAGTGGCTGCTCAAAGGCAGGCAAGTATTTTGTGAGAGAATGCAAGAACCCTTGTCATGAACAAAACTTGCTCAAGCAATACTCAGAAGCAGTTTCAATGTTGCAAGGACATTCAGAGCACAATGCTCGCCGAAGGCTTTGAAGCCATATTTATGTTCGTCCTTGTGATTTTTAATTAACTGGTTCTAACATGTTGGTTTTGTTCGGACAAAGTTTTTATCCTATAACCAGGACCCACAACAGCAAGCAGTCTGGAGATGTTTACTACCAGCTTCAGTTACTATCATTTGTAAACAACAAACATTCATGAAGAGCAGATGCATCAAGAGAGCTGGTTCAGTGCCCATGAAGGGGATTGAAGACAGGAGTACTAATGTGTTTTTTGCCATGGCAATGTTACAAAAATAATTTATTACTGAGGTGTCCAAACCCAAGAATGTACCCCATTAGTAGCCTTATTTGTGCAGCTTATGAATTTGGGATTGGAACCCATACACATAGGCAGTATGTGTATGTGATTCTAGCAACTCCCATTCAAACCTTGTTCAGTGGTGCCTCTGGCACACTCATGTAGTCTTGCCTGCAAATCCATTGGCCAAGAACTCTGATTAGATGCATTTCCTTAAGAGCTTCTAAAACTGTTTCATTGGCCCATGATGAGCTCTACTGAACCAGCTTGGACATCTGAAGACAACATTGAAGTCCACATGCACATAAGATGGAACATGGGTCAAGTGCAACCCCAAGTGGTACTTGGAAAAAACAAAGAACTGTGCAGAACTGCTAAGAAGACTAAAAGAAAATTGTATTGGTCACAAAATGGCTCTCCAGAATTCATCAGCAACTTTTGACCCAAGGAAAACTCCACAACTCCTCTAGATGAACCCTCAGAACAATACAAGGATTTTGGCTTAATTCCAGCAGAGATAATACAACAACAGCAAAGACTCTTGTGTATGTCTTTCCATTGCAAGGGAAAACTCTTGGGTGCTTGATCCATGAAAAGAGAACATGCTGGACATGAAGAATAGTAATGGACAGAGTATAAGAACTTCTTTGTGAAAATCAATCCCAAGTAGAAACAAAAGTCCTACCTGATTTTTCGTGAGAGCTGATAGATCCCTGTTGCAGCCATTGCTACATTCACGCTAAATAAGTTCCAATTTTTCTGCACATAAATAGCCCAATCAGTCCAGTAAAACTCTAAAAACAAACAAACAAACAGCCATCACACGAAACCAGTTGATATCTTGAAGCACATACCAGGAATACCAAAAAACATTGTGATGGATGGTCTTCCTTTAGAAATTCATGTTGGGTACAGTTGTGGAAGTGTAGTTAACTTGTATGTCTGGGCTCAATTTCCAATGCTATGGTTGCACTCGTAGATGCAGCAGTAGAGCTCCAGAGTTCAGGTCAGAGCTACCAGGAAATGGGTGTTGAAAGGTAAAGTCACAAGATATTTGGAACCTTCATCCCCTCTCTATGTGACTGGCACTATCCACGGGTTCATTCTTTTGAAGGGAAAACTCAAGAAGGCTGTTCATAAAATCAACTGCAGAGATGGATGCAGACTTACTGGAGTGATTACTGTGCTGTAGCGAGACCAGACAACTCCAGTGGCTGTTACAGCTGTTGCATGCAAGACAGCAGACCATTTTGTGAGTCCATCATCCTTCCCACAAAAGGAAGTAGTCAAGTGGTGCATCCTTACCTGATGTAAGCTACAGATTCCCACCACATTTAGCAACACCAGATGTTTCTCAAGGACTTTAGAACCTCTCAACATAGAAAGAGGTATAAAGGATTTTCAGGTGAAGTCTCTTCATACCTAATTGCTGAGGGTATGAGAGCTTTTCAGGTGGCTTGGAGAAGTCAGCAACATTGGCAATAGAAATGCCCCATTTGAAAGTTGGAGCCCAGAAGTGAACTGCAATGAAACCACAACAACCACACAAAAAACCCAAAACACAGAAAAGATGAACACAATCTCATCTCTCTCTCTTTCATAAATGTCTAAACTGCAATGAGATGGAATACTAAGCATTGTTGACAAATTTAGTAGCAACCACTTAACTTTTTTGGAGACCAACTTTTTTGTACATATCACAAGTCCTCCACCATTTGATGGATGCAGATCTTTGGACCTTCTAGTCCATCCCAGAAGGATCGAATTGACACCCAAAATCGGTGGTGAAGAATTCAGTTCAGAAGCCCACAAAAAGGAACTCTTGTAATGACAATACAACCTTAGGGCTGAATCTATGTGAGATAGAAACATAACTACATTCCTTTTCACCAGGACACAAAGGAGCATCATGTGTTTGTTCTTTTCGCTTGCATAAAATACATAGCTGCTGATGTTTGCTGATATGGAACCTCAGACACTTCTGGAGGGATTGTTTGGCAGAAAAATAATTTGCTTCAAAAGAATTTCAAATGATGAAAGTGGCACCTCTTCCTTCACACAATTACAATAGCTGGGTAGATTTGTTCACATGTTCTTTACATAGGTCATGGGTGGGGTTCAAATGGTAAGAAACAAAAAAACTGGATTAGGGTTTCAAATGCTTAGAAACAAAAGAACTAGGTTAGGGTTTCCAGAAAGACGAAAGAAAAAAAAAAAACAGAAAACAAAACAAAACAACTAAGAACTTAGAAACTCTTATATATAACACAAAAGATATCAATAACCAAAGACAGGAGAGGGAAAAAAGAAAGAGGGA
>Ga0116231_10003129_pt1 | contig 34597 bp, 29 predicted proteins | sample S1TSphgellanicum_2_FD_89695 | JGI IMG/M metagenome (GOLD analysis project Ga0116231, IMG submission 89695) | Host-associated microbial communities from peat moss isolated from Minnesota, USA - S1T2_Fd - Sphagnum magellanicum MG | ecosystem: Host-associated > Plants > Peat moss > Unclassified...
AGCGCTGACTGTCTTCCTTACGAAACGATATCAATACCGGCAAAGAAAAACGCAATCTCGGTCACCGCGGCTTCCGGAGCGTCCGAGCCGTGCACGGAATTCGCCTCGATCGACTGCGCGAACTCGGCGCGGATGGTGCCGGGATCGGCCTTCTTCGGGTCCGTCGCACCCATGATTTCACGATTTTTCAGGATCGCGTTCTCGCCTTCCAGCACCTGCGCGACCACGGGCCCCGAGATCATGAAGCTGACCAGGTCCTTGAAGAACGGGCGGTGCGAGTGGACGGCGTAGAACGCCTCGGCCTGCGCCTGGCTGAGCTGGATGCGGCGCGCGGCGACGATGGCAAGACCGGCCGCCTCGAACTTGGCGTTGATCTGGCCGGTGAGGTTGCGGCGGGTCGCGTCGGGTTTGATGATGGAGAGGGTGCGTTCAACGGCCATGGGTTGTTACCTTTGTGACTATGCGGGGCCAATAGCGGGGCCGCGCGGGGTGGGCAACCCCCGGCCGGCGGGGTACAGCAACGCGCATGAGCGTTTTGATACTGGACAGCGTGTCCTACAGCATTGCCGGGCGGAATCTGCTCGAGCGGGCGAGCTTGATGATCGATGCCGGCCGGCGCGTCGGGCTTATCGGCCGCAACGGGGCGGGCAAGTCGACGCTGTTGAAACTGATCGCGGGCGAGCTGCAGGCGGATGGCGGGAGCATCAAGCTCGGCCAGCGCCTGCGCATGGGCTATGTGGCGCAGGAGGCGCCGGGCGGGGATGTGACACCGCTCGAGGTCGTGCTGGCGGCGGATGCCGAGCGCACGCAGTTGCTGGCGGAGGCGGAGGACCCCGCACTTGCGCCTGAGCGCATCGCCGAGGTGCATGACCGGCTGTTGACGATCGGCGCCGATGCCGCCCCGGCGCGGGCAGCGTCCATCCTCTCGGGGCTGGGGTTTTCGACCGACTGGCAGGCGCGGCCGATGAGCAGTTTTTCCGGCGGCTGGCGCATGCGCGTCGCCCTGGCTGCCGTGCTGTTCTCGGCGCCCGACCTGCTGCTGCTGGACGAGCCGACCAACCATCTCGATCTCGAGGCCACGCTGTGGCTCGAAAACTATCTCGGCAAGTTCCCAGGTGCCGTGCTGCTGGTGAGCCATGACCGCCAGCTGCTGGACCGCGCGGTGGAGGCGATCGCGCACCTGGACGGCGGCAAGCTGACGCTGACGCCGGGCGGCTTTGCCGAGTTCATCCGGATCAAGACCGAGCGGGCGCTGCAGCAGGGCCGGGCGGCGGAGCGGGCGGCCGAGCAGCGGGCGCATATGCAGAAATTCGTCGACCGGTTCCGCGCCAAGGCCTCCAAGGCCCGGCAGGCGCAAAGCCGGATCAAGGCGCTGGAGCGCATGCCGCAGATCGAGGCGGTGGTCGAGGACAGGGCGACGCGCTTTGAGTTTCCCGAGCCGAACAAACTGGCGCCGCCGATGCTGAGCCTGGATGGCGTCGATATCGGCTATGACGGCAAGGCGGTGCTGAGCGGGGTGTCGCTCCGGGTGGATATGGAGGACCGGATCGCGCTGCTGGGGACCAACGGCAACGGCAAGTCCACGCTCGCGAAACTGCTGGCTGGGCGGCTCGCACCCCTGAAAGGCCGCCAGTTCCGCACCGGCAACCTGCGTGTCGGATATTTTGCCCAGCACCAGGAGGAGGACCTGGTGGCGAGCGAGACGCCTTATGAGCATCTGGCGCGGGCCCTGCCGAAGGCGACTCCGCCGCAGGTGCGGGCCCAGGCGGCGCGGTTCGGGCTGGATGCGGACCGGGTGAACACGAAAGTGGGCGCGATGTCGGGCGGTGAGCGCGCCCGGCTGCTGCTCGCCTTGGCGACGCGCGATGCGCCGCATCTGCTCATCCTGGACGAGCCCACGAACCATCTCGACATCGACGCGCGGGATGCTCTGGTGAAGGCGCTCGCCGAGTTCGAGGGGGCGGTGCTGCTGATCTCGCATGATCCCTACCTGGTGGACCTGGTGGCGGACCGGCTGTTGCTGGTCGCGGATGGAAAGGTGACCGCGCTGGACGGCGACCTTGAATCCTATGCCGCCAGCGTGACCGAGGGCAGCGGCAGTCATGGCGGCGGCTCGCGCGACCATTCCCGGGAGCATCGCAAGTCCGGCAAGCAGGAGCGCGCGGAGGCGCGGAGCCGGACGGCGCCGTTGCGCCAGGCGGTGAAGGATGCGGAGCTGCGGCTCGCCAAGCTCGCCGCGGAGCGCGGGCTGCTCGAGAAGAAACTCGCGGATCCCGGGATCTATGCGCCGGGGAAGGCGAAGGACCTGACATATATCAACCAGCGGATCGCGGCGATAAAACGCGAGACGGAGGCGGCGGAGCGGGATTGGCTGGCGGCGGAAGCCGCTCTGGAAGCTGTGATTTAAGTAAGCAAGCGCTTCTTTGTGAACGAAAGAAGCAAAAACGTTGCTCGCTATGGCCTCTGGCCCTGCCAGATCCGACGGGTTCCAAAGTTTTTTTGCTACTTTTTGTTCACAAAAAGTAGTTCTTTCTCGCCTTCCTAATCCAACGCCGCCCTCTCCGGCAAAAACCCGCCCGACTGCCTGTGCCACAACGCCGCATACGCTCCCGGCTTCGCCAGCAAGGCCGCATGCGTGCCCTGTTCGATAATCCGCCCCGCATCCAGCACCGCCAGCCGGTCCATCCGCGCGATCGTCGACAAGCGATGCGCAATTGCGATCACCGTCCGCCCCTGCATCAACTCGTCGAGCTGCTCCTGGATCGCCGCCTCAACCTCCGAATCCAGCGCCGACGTCGCCTCATCGAGCACAAGAATCGGCGCGTCCTTCAGAATGACCCGCGCGATCGCGATGCGCTGCCGCTGACCACCCGATAGTTTCACGCCACGCTCGCCGACATGCGCGTCAAACCCGCGCCGGCCCTGCCAGTCCTCCAGTTGCTCGATAAAGTCCAACGCATGCGCCTGGCGCGCGGCGTCGATAATGTCGGCCTCGCTCGCATCCGGCCGGCCATAGCGCAGATTATCGCGGATCGATCGGTGCAACAGCGAGGTGTCCTGCGTCACCATGCCGATCTGCGCGCGCAGGCTCTCCTGCGTCACGGTCGCAATGTCCTGGCCGTCGATCAGAATACGCCCCGAGCGCGGTTCGTAAAAGCGCAGCAGCAGGTTGACCAGCGTGGATTTCCCGGCGCCGGAGCGCCCGATGAGGCCGACGCGCTCGCCCGGGCTGATCGCGATGTCGAGCTCCTGCAAAACGCCGCCGCGCGATCCTTCGCGGCGCGCCCGCCCATAGTCGAAATTCACATGCTCGAACCGGATGGCCCCGGCGATCAGGTTGAGCGGCACGGCGTCCGGCGCGTCCGGCATCTGCCGCGGGGTTGCGATCGAGCGCATGCCGTCCTGCACGATGCCGACATTCTCGAAAATGCCGGTGACATTCTGCGCCACCCAGCCGGCCATGTTGGAAATCTGCCAGGCCAGCGGCAAAGCCGTCGCGACCGTGCCGATCGGCACGCGCCCCGCCCGCCACGCGAGGATCGCGAGTGTCCCGGTGCCAACCATCATGCACGCATTGATGATGGCGAGCGTAAGGCTCCAGATCGTGATCAGGCGCAGCTGGTGATGGAACGTGTCCGTATGCTCGTCCATCGCTTCGCGCACGAACGCATCCTCATCACGCGCGCGCGCGAACAGCTTGACGGTCAGGATGTTGGTGTAACTGTCCACCACGCGGCCCGTGAGGTTGGAGCGCACCTCGGACATCCGGCGCGAGCGTTCGCGCATGCGCGGCACGAACACGCGCAGCAACGTGGCGTAGGCCGCGAACCATAGAATGATCGGCACCGCGAGCAGCCAGTCCACGCTCGCCAGCAGGATGATGGCGCTGCCGCCGTAGACAAGGATGTACCACACGGCGTTGATCGCCTGCACGACGCTCTCGCGCAGGGCAGGGCCGGTCTGCATGACGCGGTTGGCGATGCGCCCCGCGAAATCGTTCTGGAAAAACGTCCAGCTCTGCCGGATGACGTGCCAGTGGTTCTGCCAGCGGATCATGTTCGTCATGCCCGGCGCGATCGCCTGGTTGGTGACGAGGTACTGAAAGAGCAAGGCGATTGGCCGGGCAATCAGCAACACCGCGGCCATGCCGAGCAGCTCGCGCCCGTCGTCGCGAAACAGAGTGAGACGCGATTTGTCGGAGATGAGGGCGGCGATGCGGCCGATGAATACGGGGATCAGCGTGTCGAGCAGCGCAACGAACAGCCCGGCGGCGAACAACGCCGCGATCAGCCACGGCGTCTGCCGGATGAAGTGCCAATAGAAACGCGGCAGCGCGCGCTCACTGTCGACGTAAGGCGGCGGGCTGAGCGGCGGCGGGGCCGTCGGCTTGAGGCGGGTCTCGAAAAATCGGAACATGGATGCAGGGTGGCGGGGGCGGTCGATGCGGTCAACGGGGCGGCGTTGAGGGATAGAAAGGAAGCGCTACTTTTTTGAAAAAAAGTAGCAAAAAAATTTTGTGACTTTTGACGCGGGATTTGCTGTCGCGAGATCCCGTGCGGTTCACCTATACCGTGGCAGCATTGTGAGTTTGCGATTTGACACCGCGAGGGCGCCCTCACGCAGTTTGAAGTTTGCGACCCGGTCACCGAGCATATCGGTCTTTTCGGCAAGCCCGGCGGCGGCGGCGGTCGACTCCTGCACCATCGCGGCATTCTGCTGCGTGAACCGGTCCATCTGATTGACGGCGATGTTGATCTGGTCGAGCCCCGCGGATTGCTCGCGCGCCGAGGCGGCGATCTCGGTGACGATACCGTTGAGCTCGGTGACGGTTTCGGCGATGCGGGTCAGTGCGTGGCCGGCATCGCTCACCAGGCCGACGCCGTTTTTCACCTGGTCATCCGCGTCGCGGATCAGCTGGGTGATCTCCTTCGCCGCATCGGCGGAGCGCTGGGCAAGTGCCCGCACTTCGGCGGCGACGACGGCAAAACCGCGCCCGGCATCACCGGCGCGCGCCGCCTCGACGCCCGCGTTGAGGGCGAGCAGATTGGTCTGGAAAGCAATCTGCTCGATGACGCCGATGATCTGGCCGATCTGGCCGGAAGACTGGCTGATGCCGTCCATCGCCTGCATGGCGCTGGCGACGATCTCGCCGGAACGCTCGGCATCGCGGCGGGCCGCCGTCACCACCTGCTGCGCGTGGTCCGCACCTTTGGCCGTGTGTCTGACCGTCGTGGTGACCTGCTCGAGGGCGGCAGAGGTTTCCTCGAGATTGGCGGCCTGTTGCTCGGTCCGGTGCGCCAACTGGTCCGCCGCACTCGAAAGCTGCGCTGCATCGGCGCGGATCGCATCGGTCGTGTCGGCGACATCCCTGATCGCGGCGTGCAACTCCGCAACCGCGGCGTTGAAATCCCGGCGCAGTTTATCGTAGTCGGTGCTGAAGGGCTGGCTGATGCGCTGGCTGAGATCACCGGCCGCGAGCTTTGCGAGGCCGGCTGCGAATTCGTCCACCACATGGGCGAGATTGGCCGTGGTCTCGGCCCTAATGGCGGCGGCTTGCGCCTGTTCGCGCTCGGCGATGGCGCGCGCCTCGGCGGCCTCCGCTTCCAGCCTGCGTTTCTCGATGGCGGCGGTTTTGAAGGCATCGATCGCGATCGCGAGGGTGCCGATCTCATCATGCCGCCCGATGCCCTCGACCCGCACACTGAGATCGCCCTGTACCAGCCGGTTGGTCTGGTCGGTCAGCGCGCGCATCGGCAATGCGATCGAGCGCGCCACCCAGAATGCGAAACCGCAGATCAGCACCAGGATGGGCACCGTGACGCTCGCGAAGGCCCAGAGCAGACCGACAAAATCCTGGTTGAGATCATCGAGATACACGCCGGTGCCGATGATCCAGTCCCACGGCCCGAAATAGCTGATGACGGCAACCTTGGGGATCGCGGCCGTCGCACCTGGCTTGGGGAAACTGTAGAAAACCGGGGCCGGATCGCCGCCGAGCGCGCGCCGCGTCATGATCTGGTTCATGAAGACGCCGTTGGCGTCGCGGTTCTCCCAGGTGTTCTGCCCGATCAGTTTGTGGTTGGGCGGAAACACGATGCGCGTGCCCTTGCTGTCGTTCACGAAGACATAGCCATTGCCCGCGTAGCGCAGCTGGTCGATCACGTGCTCGGCCCCGGCTTTGGCGGCGGCCTCGCTCAGCTCGCCCGCCTGTTCGCGCGCGTAGAAGGTTTGGGCAATGGAGAGCCCGGCGGCGGTGACGTTGCGCAGGCCGGTGACGCGGTCCTGCACCATCGTCTGGTAGAGCAGGTTGAGCGCGAAGGCGCCAAGGCCGACCATGCCGAGCAGGCTGATGGTCGCGGTGATGAAAAGTTTGCTGCGTATATCAAAGGCTAGGCGCATTGAAAGCATCCTTAAGTCGAAGGATTAAGACACTTCTTTAACGCGGCGGACACCAGACCGAAAGGTCTCGTCCATGTCTTTCATGTATCAACGATGTTACAATTTCAAAGGGGGAAGGAAGCGCTACTTTTTGTGAACAAAAAGTAGCAAAAAAAACTTTATTAACTTGAGCCATCGGCGTTGGCGGCGTCCGCGGCACAAGGCCGAGGCCAAAAGTTTTTTGCTACTTTTTTTCAAAAAAGTAGCGCTTGCTTCCTCTACCCCTGCGTAATAATCGAGCGATGCCTCAAATCGTCGAGCAGCTGCTGCGACTCGAGCTCAACGCGCCGGTCGACGATGATTTCGGCGATGCTCTGATCCGACGGCAGGCCGATCGTCTGGTTCTGGCGCGAACACACCATGACGACCGAGACGCCGTCCTGCGCCACCAGCGGGCGGCTGACCTGGCCCGGCTGCAGGTTGGCCAGCACCTGCTGGAAGGCGGCCGGGCTGACGGTGGCGAGGTTGACGGGGCCGGGATCGGCGGGGTGAACGTTGCCGACGCTTGCGTTCAGCGCCGCGATGTCATCGCAGGAATGCGCCTTCGCGGCGGCCGCCACCAGATGTTCGATCACGGCGGCCTGGGCGGGGCCGACCTGCCCGTTGGCGATCGGCGGATAGGGGGCGAACGCCTGGCGCAGGGAGAGCATGGTCTGCTGCTCGTCACCCACGCGATGCGCGCCTTGGAGCTGCACGATGTCGTAGCCGCCGGGCACGCGGATCGGGTTGCTGATGGCGCCTGTCGGCATGGTGGTGACGACCGCGGCGACCGCGGGGTCGAGCTGGCTGAGCTCGACGAAGCCGAGATCGCCGCCCTGCAGGGCCGTTTGCGCCTGGCTGAACTGGGCGGCGACGATGGGGAAGGGCGCGCCCTGGCGCAGCTGCGCGATGACGGCGTTGGCGAAGTTGCGGGCGCTGGTGTCGTTCGCGGGGTCGCTCACCTGCACGAAAATTTCGGCGATATGGTACTGCGTGCTGCCGAGCTCGGCTTTGAGCGCGGTTTTTTCGGCGTTCATGTCGCCCGGAGTCGGCTGCAGTCCGGGCCCGAGGACCTGGTGGAGCACGCTCTGCCAGCCGAGCTCGATGCGGATCTGGTTGACCAGCGTGTCGAACGGCACGCCGGCTTGCGCAAGGCGCGCGCGCAGGCCGCCGGGGGCGAGGTTGTTGCCCTGCTCGATCCGGGAAATCGCGTCGATGATGTCGCTCTCGGGCACCGTCACGTTGCGGCGGTCGATCTCCTGCAGTTCCAGCGTCTGGTCGACGAGCTGGGAGGTGACCTGCGGCGTCAGCCGGTCCAGCGCCTCGGGCGTCGGGTTCATCCCGGTCGAGACGGCGAGCAGCCGGGCGCGGTTGGCGACGTCCTGGTTGGTGATGACCTGGCCGTTGACGATGGCGGCGATGCTGGCGCTATCGGGGGCAGGGGGCGCCACCGTCTGCGCCAGAGCCGGCACGGGGCAGGTCAAAAAACCCGCAATCACGGGGGCGGCGCGGAAAATCTGCTTCATAGGGCGCTGAATCCAACATTACCGAGTGTTTTGAAGGTGAACTGGACGAGCACCGTGGTGTTGCCGTTATCCAGATTAAAGGACGTGAACTGCTGGTAGTACACGACGCTGACGCCAAAGCAATCATTCTGCCAGCCGCCGGAAAAACTCGCGGTATCGAACTGCCCGGTCTGCAGGTTGCGCTCGGTGCCGGCCGAGAACGACCAGGGGCCGAAATTGGTCGCCGCATCGGCGGTGAATTCGTGGCGCGGCGTGAAGTAGCCGGCCGGCGGGTCGAGGTTCACGTTCAGCCTCGGCGGCGTGTCGTACAGCACGTAGGGGTTCGTGTTGGTGTAGAGATAGCCGCCGGTGAATTTAAGCAGGTGGTCGCCGACGCTCGCGGTCGCGTCGATCATGCGGGCGCCGAGATCGTCATGGCTGAGGCGGGTGCGGTAGTCGAGGTTGAAGAACGGCGTCGGGGCGAGGTTCAGGTGCCCGACGATGTCGGAGACGTTGTCCTCGAGCCCGGAGCCCGGCAGGTAGTCGTTATCCTTGTGCAGCCGGTAGGACTGGCCGAGCAGGCCGTCCAGCACCGCGCCGTCCGGCAGATACCAGGCGGCGTGCAGGGCGTAGTCGACGCGCGTGCCGCCCTCCAGCAGGTCGATGCCCGGATAGCGGTTGAGGCTGAACAGGTTGGCGTCGGAGAATTCGAGGTCGAGGCTGTCCTCGTTCGGGATGCGGCTGTTCTGCGCGATGCCGACCTCTGGCGAGGCGACGAGCTGGACCTCGGGCTCGATGATCTCGCTGCCGAGCGCGCCTGAGCGGATCAGCGGCAGGCGCATGAACACGGCCCCGTAGGGTTGCGCGCGCGCCGTCGAGGTGCTGGCGAACTCGGTGTAGTTCGGCTGCTGGTAGAGGCGCGAGGCGTCGTAGGCGGCGGCGATGAGCTCGACGCGCGCGGTGCCGACGATGCCGCCGGGCAGGGCGAAGGGCACGGCGTAGCCCGGGATCGCGGCCAGGCGCTGGCTGTTGGTGCCGAGATCGCGCTCGACGTTGAACAGCGAGGTATCGATGCTGAAGCGGCCGCCGATGCCGTCCTGGTCGGAGATGAAATGGTACTGGGCATAAGGGGCGACGATCGGCAGCTCGCTCTGATCGACGCTGGCGACCAGGCCCTGGAAGGTCTCGGCGTCGATGCGGGCGTAGGAGGCGTCGGTAAAGCCTTCGAGGTAGACGCTGCTGGTCAGGAAGTCGACATTCGGCAGGATGTTGAAATCGTTGAGATAGCTGGGGTTGGTGGCGTGGTTGTAGGCAAAGCCCGCGCGCCAGTCCTGGCTCAGGTCGAAGGTGCCGTTGGAGAAGATGGAGTCGCCGAACGCGCCCTCGTCGCGGCCGCCCGAGACGTCGATATTGAGCACGCCGTTGTTAAAATCGCGGCGGTATTTGGCATCCAGCACCGGACCCTGCTTGGCCGCGATGATCGGTGTCAGGGTGATGTCGGAGGCTGGCCCGAGCACGATGTAATAGGGAATGTCGACGAAGAAGCCGAGCCGCGAGCTGTCGCCGGCGCCGGGGATCAGCAGGCCGGTCTGGCGTTTGACCGAGGGGTCGGGCTGCGTGAGGTAGGGCGTGTAGAACACGGGAAAGCCGTCGAGCTCCATCTCGGCGTCGTGATACTCGATCATTTTATGCTCGAGATCGCGGGTCGCGGAGCTCGCGCGGATCTGCCAGGTGGGGGCGGCGTAGGGGTTGTTTTTGCAAAGGTTGCAGGCCGAGTAGACGACCTTCGAGAGCTCCTCGAGCTTGCCGTTGTAGCGCCGGGCGCCGTTGGCGATGATGCGCGCGTTCAACGCGAGGCGGGCGGCGACGCCCTGCATGACGGCGTTCTTCATGCCCTTGGTCAGGACCGCCTGGCGCGCGTACACGACATCGCCGCCCGGCTGCACCAGCACCACATGGCCGGTCGCGGTCGCGACATCGGTGTTGCGGTTCAGCGTGACCTTGTCGGCGTACAGCACCTGGCCGTTCTGGATGGCGCGGACATGGCCGGTCGCGGTGACGATGTTCCCGGATTTGTCGTAGGAGACCGTGTCCGCGGTGAAGCTGACCGGAGCGCCGCTGCCGCCGGTGGCGGCGAGCTGCGCGGTGGCGGGTGCGGCCAGCAGGCTGCCCGCCGTCAATAGAGTTAGGAATCGGCGGCCTCGGTTCATGGCTCAGCCATCTTCCAGATGCAGCAACAACGCAAGCGCCAAAAACAGCCCCGCGACGGCGGGCGCCCAGGCGGCGAGGATGACCGGAACGGCGCCCGAGGTGCCGAACTGGTTGGCGACCTCGGAGACCATGAACAGCGCGAAGCCGCAGCCCACGCCGCTTGCCAGCATCCGTGTCGCCCCGCCGCGCCGCGACGGGCGCATCGAGAAGCCGGCCGCGACCAGCGACATGGTGGCGCATAGCAGCGGCAAAGCGGCGAGCGCCTGGAATGCGAGCTCGTGCTGGATCGGCGAGAAGCCGGAGCGTTTGAGCAAGGCGATGAAGCCCGGCAGCTCCCAGAAGGAGAGCGAGTCCGGGGAGGCGAAACTCTCCTGCACGCGGCGCACCGTAAGGTCGGTCGGAAAATCGAGCCGCGCCTGATGGCGCGGGGCGGCGTCCGGCGTGAGAATGCTGACACCCCGCAGATCCCAGCTGCCGGCGCGCAAGGTGGCGCTGGCGGCCTCGATGCGCTGCAGCAGGCTGGTCTGGTCATCGAGGCGCAGGATGGTGATGTCATCGCCGGTCAGCGCATTGTCGTGCAGATGCACGGCAACGGCGTGCAGCACCGCGACACCGCCGGGTGCGAGGCCGTCATCGGCCTGGCGGACCCACAGCTCGCCGCCATGGACCGAAAGCGGGCCGCCGCCGGGTTTCAGGTAGATATTATAGAGTGCCTCGGCGCGGCCATACATCAGTGCGGAGAGCGGGCTCATCGCGCCGGTGGCGAAGGCGCCGAACAGGGCGGCGAGCAGCACCGGGACGGCAAGGAACTGCCAGGCGGAGATGCCGGCGGCGCGCGCGATCACGAGCTCGGACGAACGCGAGAGGCGCCAGAAGGCGAAAATGCCGCCGAGCAGCACGGCGAAGGGCAGGATCTGCAGCATGGTCCAGGGAAAGCGCAGCAGCTCCATCTCGACGATGACGCCGAAACTCGCATGCGGGGCGGTCGCGGATTCGCGCAGAAGCTCCAGAAAATCGAACAGCGACACCAGCGCCGAAAGTGCTGCCAGCATCGCAGCGACGGCGAGCGCGAACTGCCGCCCGAAATAGACCGAGAGCGTGAAGGGGATGCTGATCATCGCGGCGCGCCCTTGGACACGAGCAGCAGCGCCGCGACCAGCCCGGGGGCGACGATGGTGATCCAGATCAGCGGGATCAGCGGCAGCACGCGGGCGGCGAGGTTGTTCACGCCGAGGCTGAGTGCGACCAGCAAGGTGACGGCGATGACCGCGCCGATCGGACGCGCGAGCCCGCCATGGCGGCGGAACATCCCGCTCAGTGTCGCCACCAGGCCGATCAGCGTGTAGCTCAGTGCGGCCAGCGGCGCTGTCAGCCGCCGCTGCGCCTCGACCAGCCATTTCGCGCGCTCACCGGCGGTGAGGTCGGGTGCGGGGCTGAACAGCGCCGTGAGGCTTGCCTCCGCCGCGTCGGTATCCTCCGGCGTGTCCGCCTTGGAGGCCTGGGCGAGGGAGACGATGTCGCGCTTGAACGTCAGGATGTCGAGCCGGCCGGATTTGGCGTCGATCTGCTGCCGCGAGCCGTTCTGCAGCAGGATGACGGGGCCGTTCGCATCGCTCATCAGCTGGCCCGAGCGCGCGAGGATCGTGCCGGGGTTGGCTGGGTCCCGGTTGTCCTCGATCAATATGCCGCGCAGGCTGTCATCCTGCCCGCGCGACTGCACGTAGACCGTGAGATGCGCGGCCACGGGTGTGAACACGCCGGGCTCGAGCAGGAAGGCCGCGATCTGGTTGCGGATCTCGTATTCGTAGTCCCTAAAGGCGCGCAGCGATGCGGGGACCAGGTAGATGTTCAAAAGGTAGCCGCACAGCACGACCGCGGCGGCGATGGCGAGGGCGGGGCGGGCGAGGCTGAGATCCGACATCCCCGCCGCGCGCATGACCGTAAGCTCCCGGTCGCCGCCCAGGCGCGCATAGATGAACAGGACGACGATGAAGCACGTGATCGGCAGGATGGTGGCGACGAAACTCGGCACCAGCAGCATCGTGAGCTTGAGGAACACGAACGGCGAGAGGCCGTGGCTGACGATGATCTGGATGAAGCGCAGCGACTGGGTGAGCCAGATGAGGGCGACGAGGCCGGCGGTGACCAGCAGGAGGGCGACGAGGAGCTGGGTCGCGATGTACTGGTCGATGCGGGTAAGGTGCAGGCGGCGATCCATGCCGGCGGTTCTGGCCGGGGTTTTGCCCCCTGGCAAGGGCGCGGGCCCGGTTGATTACGGCGCCAAACTGCGGAAGATTGGCGCTAAATGTGAAGGAGAGCGCCGATGAGCCGCCCGCCGCTGCCGCCTTTCAATGCCGAGACCGCCGCCGAGAAGGCGCGGCTCGCCGAGGATGCCTGGAACAGCCGCGACCCCGTGCGCGTTGCCGGCGCCTATACCGAGGACAGCGCGTGGCGCAACCGTGCGGAGTTCTTTACCGGGCGCGAGGCGATCATCGCGTTCCTAGAGCGCAAATGGGCGAAGGAGCTGGAATATCGGCTGATCAAGGAGGTCTGGGCGTATACGGGAGACCAGATCGGCGTGCGCTTTGCCTATGAATGGCACGATGCGGGGGGCGCGTGGTTCCGCAGCTACGGCAACGAGATGTGGGCTTTTGATCCGGCCGGGCTGATGCGGCGGCGGCATGCGAGCATCAATGATCTACCTATCACCGAGGCGGAGCGGAAGTTTTTGTGGCCGCAGGGGCGGCGGCCGGATGAGCATCCGGGATTGAGCGCATTGGGACTGTGAAGACGAGAGGAAGACCTACTTTTTGTGAACAAAAAGTAGCAAAAAAACTTTGATAACCTGGATTATGGGCATTGGCGGCGCCTACGTCCATGGCCCAGCGTGGCAAAAGTTTTTTTGCTTCTTTTTTTCAAAAAAGAAGCGCTTCCTTCTGACTTAACACCTGCCGGGCGGTATCCACGGCATGTGGCGCACCCGAAGAGACTCGAACTCCTAACCCCCAGATTCGTAGTCTGGTGCTCTATCCAGTTGAGCTACGGGTGCGTGGGGTCGCGGTTTAGCGGAAGGTGGGTGGGCAGGCAAGGGCAAGGCGGCCCTCAGGCGGAGGCCAGCTCTGCGAGGAGCGCATCGCCCATCTGGGCGGTCGTGAAGCGGTCGCGGCCGGGGGCGGCGATGTCCGGGGTGCGGCCGGAATGTGCCAGCACCGCCGCGGCCGCGCGCTCGATCCGCGCTGCGTCCTCTTCCATGTCGAAGGAATAGCGCAGCAGCATCGCGAGGCTGAGGATCTGCGCCAGCGGGTTGGCAATGTTCTGGCCCGCGATGTCCGGCGCCGAGCCATGGATCGGCTCGTAGAGCGCGTGGCGGCGGCCGCTGGCGTCGATCGCGCCCAGGGTGGCGGAGGGGAGCAGGCCGAGCGAGCCGGTCAGCATGGCCGCGAGATCCGACAGGATGTCGCCGAACAGGTTGCCGGTGACGATGACGTCGAACTGTTTCGGGTTCTTCGCGAGCTGCATCGCGCAGTTGTCGGCGTACATGTGGGTGAGCGGGATGTGCGGGTATTCGGCCTGCCCGAGGGCCGTCATCGTCTGGCGCCAGAGCAGGCCGCTTTCCATGACGTTGGCCTTCTCGACGCTGCAGACGCGCCCGCCGCGTTTGGCCGCGAGGTCGAAGGCGACGCGGCCGACGCGCTCGATCTCGTGGGTCGTGTAGACCTCGGTATTCACGCCGCGTTTGCTGCCGTCGGGCAGCGTTTCGATGCCGCGGGGGTCGCCGAAGTAGATGCCGCCGATGCATTCGCGGACGATCATGATGTCGAGGCCGCGGACGAGCTCGGGTTTGAGGGAGCTCGCATCCGCCAGCGCGTCGAAGACTTTCGCCGGGCGCAGGTTGGCGAAGACGCCGAGTTCCTTGCGCAGGCGCAGCAGGCCGGCTTCGGGGCGGATATCGAAGGGCACCTTGTCCCATTTCGGGCCGCCGACGGAGCCGAACAGCACGGCGTCGACGGCGAGGGCTTCGGTGAGGGTCGCGTCGGTCAGCGGCACGCCGTGCGCGTCGATGGAGGCGCCGCCGACGAGGCCTTCGGTGATGGCGAAACTGGCATGGCGCTCAGCCTGCAACCAGTCCAGCACGCGCCGCGCCTGGGCCATGACCTCCGGGCCGATGCCGTCACCGGGCAACAGCAGTAGTGACTTATTGGCGCTCATGACGTGACCCCGCGATCCGAATTCCCAAAGTTTTTTGCGACTTTTTGTTCACAAAAAAAATCGTTCTTACACTTGCCTAATATTTGGCTGCCATTTTTGTTCCGCATTGCGCCGCGCCTCGAACGCATCGATCGCCGGCGCATGCTCAAGTGTCAGCCCAATATCGTCCAGCCCGTTCAACAAACAATGTTTACGAAACGCATCGACCTCGAACCGGATGGTGGTGCCGTCTGGACGCGTGATGGTCTGGGTTGCGAGGTCCACGGTGATGCGCGCGTTGGCGCCGAGCCGTGCGTCGGCCATCAGCTGCTCGCAGATTTCGGCTGGCAGAACGATCGGCAGGATGCCGTTTTTGAAGCAATTGCCGTGAAAGATGTCGGCGAAGCTGGGCGCGATAACGCAGCGTATGCCGAAATCGAGCAGGGCCCAGGGGGCGTGCTCGCGCGAGGAGCCGCAGCCGAAATTCTCGCCGGCGACGAGGATTTCGGCACTGCGGTATTTATTCTCGTTCAGCACGAACTCGGGTTTTTCCGAGCCGTCGGCATGGTAGCGCAGCGCGTCGAACAGATGCGTGCCGAGCCCGCTGCGCTTGATGGTTTTGAGGAAGCGCGCGGGGATGATCTTGTCGGTGTCGACATTGGCGAGCGGCAGCGGGGCGGCGATGGCGGTGAGTGTCGTGAAGGGCGTCATCAGAGAAGCTCCCTGACATCGGTGAGGGCGCCGGTGACGGCGGCGGCGGCGGCCATCGCGGGGGAGAGCAGGTGGGTGCGCCCGCCCGGTCCCTGGCGGCCCTCGAAATTGCGGTTGGAGGTGCTGGCGCAGCGCTGGCCGGCAGTGAGCTTGTCGGGGTTCATCCCCAGGCACATCGAGCAGCCGGCCTCGCGCCATTCGAACCCGGCGTCGAGGAACACCTGCGCCAGGCCCTCGGCTTCGGCCTGGGCTTTGACGAGGCCGGAGCCGGGGACGATGAGGGCGCGCACGCCGGAGGCAACGTGGCGGTTGCGCGCGACGGCGGCGGCGGCGCGCAGGTCCTCGATGCGCGCGTTGGTGCAGGAGCCGATGAAGACGACGTCGATCGGCAGGCCCGCGAGCTTCTGGCCCGGCTTGAGGTCCATATAGGCCAGCATCTGGCGCAGCTGTGCCGCGCGGGCGTCATCGGGTTCGGCGGCCGGGTCCGGCACCGTGCCTGTGATCGGCAGGACGGCCTCGGGGCTGGTGCCCCAGCTGACCTGCGGGGTGATGTCCGCGGCGTTCAGGATCACGGTTTTGTCGTAGGTGGCGCCGGCGTCGCTCGGCAGCGTGCGCCAGTAGGCGACGGCCTGGTCGAACGCCTCGCCGTGCGGCGCGTAGGGGCGGCCCTCGATATAGGCGAAGGTGGTCTCGTCGGGCGCGATCAGCCCGGCGCGGGCGCCGGCCTCGATGCTCATGTTGCAGACGGTCATGCGGCCGGCCATGTCGAGCGCGCGGATCGCTTCGCCGGCGTATTCGATGACGTGCCCGTTGCCCCCCGCGGTGCCGATGCGCCCGATCACGGCGAGGATGATGTCCTTTGCCGTGCAGCCGGGCGGCAGCAAGCCGTCGACCTGGACCAGCATGTTCTTCGCCGGTTTCTGCAGCAGGGTCTGCGTGGCGAGCACGTGCTCGACCTCGGAGGTGCCGATACCGAAGGCGAGCGCGCCCATGGCGCCATGCGTGCTGGTGTGGGAGTCGCCGCAGACGATGGTCATGCCGGGCAGCGAGAGGCCCTGCTCGGGGCCGATGATGTGCACGATGCCCTGCCGCGCATCCGTTACCGGGATATAGGGCACGCCGAAATCGGCGACGTTGCGCTCCAGCGTCTCGACCTGCAGGCGGCTCTCGGGCTCGGTGATGCCGGCGGAGCGGTCCTCGGTGGGGACGTTGTGGTCGGCGACCGCGATCGTGGCGTCGGTCCGGCGGACACGGCGGCCGGCGAGGCGCAGGCCCTCGAAGGCCTGCGGGCTTGTGACCTCGTGGACGAGATGGCGGTCGATATAGAGGACGCAGGTGCCGTCCTCCATGCGATCCACGACATGGGCGTCCCAGATTTTGTCGAACAGCGTTTTGGCCATGCTTGCCTCGGCGTTACCGGCCAGAGCGGCTTTTGGCTCTCTCCCTGGACGTCAGGGGGTCCTCCTGAAGACCCGCTTGCGGAAAAACTTATTCGGCGGCGGGGGCCTCGATCTCGCGGGCCTTCTCGGCGATGCGCGCGGATTTACCGCGGCGGCCGCGCAGGTAATAGAGCTTGGCGCGGCGCACGTCGCCGCGGCGCATCACGTGGATTTCCGAGATGGTCGGCGCGTAGAGCTGGAAAATACGCTCCACACCCTCGCCGTAGGAGATTTTGCGGACGGTGAAGCTCGAATTGATGCCACGGTTGGAGCGGGCGATGCAGACGCCTTCAAAGGCCTGGATACGCTGGCGCTCGCCTTCCTTCACCTTGACGCTGATGCGCACGGTGTCGCCCGGGGCAAAATCCGGAATGGCTTTGCCTTCGGTGAGCTTGGCGATCTGTTCGGCGTCGATGGTCTGGATGATGTTCATGGCGGAAATCCTTTTCGAAAGCGGTGTTTAGGGCGTGGGGGCCCGGGATGCAATGTACTGGCCGTAGAGGTCGGGTCTGCGGGTTTTCGTGATCTCGATCGCGGCCTTGCGGCGCCAGGCGGCGATCGCCTGGTGGTTGCCCGACGTGAGCGGCGCCGGGACCGCGCGGCCGTCCCACAATGCGGGGCGGGTGTAGTGCGGGTATTCCAGAAGAGGGGCGACGAAACTCTCATCGGCGGCACTCTCGGCCGCCCCCATGACGCCGGGAAGCAGGCGGATCACGGCGTCCAGCAGGACCATGGCCGCGAGCTCGCCGCCCGAGAGGATATAGTCGCCGATGCTGATCTCCTCGGCACCCCGCGCGTCCAGCACGCGCTGGTCGATGCCCTCGAACCGGCCGCAGAGGAGCAGGACCCCGGGGCCGGCGCTGAGCTGTTCGACCCGGCGCTGGGTGAGCGGCTGGCCGCGCGGGGTGAGCGCGATCAACGGGCGGTCATCGGCGACGGCGGCGATGGCGGCGTCCAGCACGTCAGGGCGCATGACCATGCCGGCCCCGCCGCCGAAAGGCGTGTCGTCGACGCTGCGGTGACGACCGAGGCCGAAATCGCGGATGTCGGTGGTGGCGAGCGACCAGACGCCGTTGGCCAGCGCCTTGCCGGCGAGGGAATCGCCCAGCGGGCCCGGGAACATGGCGGGGAAGATCGTGAGGATGCCGGCGCGCCAGGTCATGTCTCCGGGCTTTCGGCGAGAATTTCGGCCGGCGGGTCGATCGTGACCTCGCCGGCGGCGAGGTTCACGGCGGGAACGGCGGCGCGGGTGAACGGCACCAGCAGCGGGCCGGGGCTGATTTCGAGGCTCGGGCCCGCGCCATAGTCGTGCACGGCGGTGATGGTGCCGAGCGCCTCGCCCACCGGGCTTTTGGCCTGCAGGCCGATCAGGTCCGCCAGGTAGAACTCGTCGTCCTCGGGCTCGGGCAGGGCCGAGCGGGGGACGAAGAGCTCGACATTGGTGAGCGTTTCGGCGGCGTTGCGGTCGGCGACGGCGACCGGCCCGCGCGCGGTGAGCTCGGTCAGCGCCGCCACGGTGCCGTGCACCCAGGCGAGCGTGAAACGGCGGCCGGTACGGTCGGTAAGCGGATAGCGCTCAAGCGCGTCCGGGTCCTCGGTGAAGGTGTTCACACGAAGATGCCCGCGCACGCCATGAGGCTTGCCGATCACGCCCATCAGGATCAACCGCTCGTTCACGCTGCCGGCAGGTTAGGCGGCGGCTTTCGCGCGCTCGGCGGCGCGCTCCTGCGCCTTCTTTTTCGGCGCCGATTGCTGCGGCTGCTCGGCATAGACCGGCATCTTGATCAGACCGGCCTTGCCGAGGAATTTCGCGACGCGGTCGGTGGCCTGCGCGCCGTTGGAAATCCAGTGCTGCAGGCGCTCGGTCACCAGCGTCACGCGCTCGGCGTGGTCGGCCGGGAGCATCGGGTTATAGGTGCCGACGCGCTCGATGAACTTGCCGTCGCGCGGGGCGTTCGCATCGGCGATGACGATGTGGTAGAACGGCCGTTTTTTGGCGCCGGCGCGGGAGAGGCGGATTTTGAGCGACATACTGGGTCCTTCAGTTAAAACGATGTTGGATAATTTGTTGCGATATTAAAATGGACGACGGCCGCCGCCGCCTTTCTGCCCCTGTGACATTGCGGCCTGCATCTGGCGCATCATCGCCTCCTGGCCGCCCGCCTTGTTCATGCGCTTCATCATCGTCGACATGTCGTCGAACTGCTTCAGCAGCTTGTTGATGTCCTGAACGGTGGTGCCGGAGCCGGCGGCGACGCGCTTCTTGCGGCTGGCTTTCAGAAGGTCCGGATTGCGGCGCTCGGCTTTGGTCATCGAGCCGATGATGGCGGCCTGGCGCTTGAACATGGTGGTATCGAGATTGGCGCCCTCGAGCTGCTGCTTGATCTTGCCCATGCCGGGCAGCATGCCAAGGATGCCCGAGATCGAGCCCATTTTGGAAATCTGCTTGAGCTGGGCTGCGTAGTCTTCAAGGTCGAACTTGCCCTTCGCCATGCGCTTGGCGAGTTTTTCGGCCTCGTTCTTGTCGATGGTCTCGGCGGCGCGCTCGACCAGGCCGACGATGTCGCCCATGCCGAGGATGCGGCCCGCGACGCGCTCGGGGTCGAAATTATCCAGGGCATCGAGTTTTTCGCCGAGGCCGACGAGCTTGATCGGCGCGCCGGTGACCGCGCGCATGGAGAGCGCAGCACCGCCGCGCGCATCGCCGTCCAGCCTGGTCATGACAATGCCGGTGACGCCGAGCGCCTCGTTGAAGGCCTTCGCGGTCTGCACCGCGTCCTGGCCGGTCATCGCGTCGACGACCAGGAGAGTTTCCACCGGGTTGACAGCGGCGCGGACGGCTTTGACCTCCTCCATCAGCGCAAGGTCGATCGAGAGCCGCCCGGCGGTATCGAGAATGACGACGTCGTAGACTTCGCGGCGCGCGGTATCCATGGCGCGGTGCGCGATCTGGATCGGCGTCTGCCCGGCGATGATGGGGAGCGAGGTGACCTCGGCGCGCGCCGCCAGCTGCTCGAGCTGCAACTGGGCCGCGGGGCGCTGGGTGTCCAGGCTGGCGAGCAGCACTTTTTTGCGCTCGCGCGTGCGCAGGCGCAGAGCGAGCTTGCCCGAGGTGGTGGTTTTGCCGGAGCCCTGCAGCCCGACCATCAGGATGGGGATCGGTGCCGGGGCAAACAGGTTGATCGGGGTCGCCGTGCCGCCCAGGGCCGCGACCAAGGCGTCGTTGACGATTTTGACGACCATCTGGCCGGGGGAGATGGAGCGCAGCACCTCCGCCCCCACCGCCTTCTCACGGACCTCGGCGATGAAGTCCTTGACCACCGGCAAGGCGACGTCAGCGTCCAGCAGCGCCAGACGGATTTCGCGCAGAGCCTCGGTGACGTCAGCCTCCGACAGCGCGCCGCGGCGGCGGAGCCGGTCAAAAACGTCCGAAAGTTTGCCCGACAGGGAGTCGAACATGGGCGACTTACTCCACAACGCAAAACGCGCCGTGGTGCGAACCCTCGCAGCACGGCGGACTAGAGGGGAGGCTGATGCGCCCGAAGGGAAAGCAAGTCAAGCGCTTCTTTTTTGAAAAAAGAAGCAAAAAACTTTTGTAACTCTGTGTCATGGGCTTCAGGCCGCCAAAGCCCATGACCCAAAGTATCAAAGTTTTTTTGCTACTTTTTGTTCACAAAAAGTAGTGCTTACTGTCCTTCCCTCAGCCTTTCTGCCGCTTCTCCGGCGATCAACCCATGCCTGATCAAAAGGTCGATCAGCACCAGCGCCACGTTGAACTTGAAATCATCGGTCGTGGCCAAGGTCTCGTAGACGCGCGTGAGCGGCCAGAGCTCAAAATGCTCGACCTCGCCGTCGGCGGGGTTGGGGATGAAGTCTGCCGGCAGGTCGAGGTCGTAGGCAACCACGATGTCCCGGCGCAGGCCTTCGGCGCGCTCCATATTATAGGCAAAGCGGGCGACCTCGCGGGCCTGGGCGGTGAGGGCCGGGGGCAGGGAGGCTTCTTCCTCGCCTTCCTTGATCAGCGTGTCGACCAGCGAGAAGCCGGCGGGCACGCCGCCGGCGACCAGGTGATCGAGTTTGCCGGGGTCGAGTTTTTTATCCCGCGCGCGCTTGCCGACCCAGAGATGGGCGCCGTCCGCGCGGTGGACGAGGCCGTTCAGGTGCACGCCGACGCCGATGACGCCGAAGCTCGGCAGGGCGCCGCGGTCGAGGGTGGCGAGCACCGGGCCATCCAGGCTCGCCCGCACGTCGAAATCCTCATGGCGAAAGTGGATGCCGGTATCGCGCGCCATCGCGTTGAGGTTGGGCAGGGCGGCGGGGGCGATGGTGACGGCTTCGTCCGTTACCGTGACGTCCGGGGTGACCTGGCCGAGGCGGGCGGCAAAATCGGGCAGAACATAACCGATGAGATGGGGCCCGGCGGTGAGCGGGCGGCGCCGTCCGGGCAGGGTGGCCGTGTGACAGGCAGCGATGTGCGCAAGGAGCTTTGCAAGTTTTGCGTCTGGTGCCATGTGCTCTGTCATGGTCCGTCCCGCATCGTCTGCCAACCCCCACCTCGCACCGGTTCCGGGAGGTGAGAAGCCGCCGCGCGGGTCGTTCGCGACCATCCTGTCGCTGCTGCCCTATCTCTGGCCGAAGCACGAAACCGGCCTGCGGGTGCGGCTCGTGCTCGCGAGCATCGCGATGGTGCTGGCGAAGGTCGCGACCGTTTATGTGCCGATCTTGTATTCCCACGCGGTCGACCGGCTGGCGCATGACAAGGCGAGCGCCGTCATCGTCGTGCCGGCCGCGATCATTGTCGCCTATGCCGGCGTGCGCATCGCCTCCGCGTCGTTCGGCGAGCTGCGGGACGCGATTTTCGCGGCGGTGCAGATGCGCGCCTCGCGCGTCGTAGCGCGGCAGACCTTCGAGCATCTGCACGGGCTCTCGATGCGGTTCCATCTGGACCGGCAGACCGGCGGGCTATCGAACATCATCCTGCGCGGCACGCTCGGCATCCAGAACGTGCTGCGGCTCGCGACCTTCAACGTCATCCCGACGCTGATCGAGCTGCTGCTGACCGTCGGCATCCTCTGGCATCTGTTCAATGGCTGGTACGCGCTCATCACCTTCGTCGCGGTCGGCTTCTATATGGCGTTCACCTTCACCTTCACGGCCTGGCGGACGCAATTCCGGCGGGTGATGAACGAGACGGACAACGAGGCGCAGACCAAGGCGATCGACTCCCTGATCAATTTCGAGACGGTCAAGTATTTCGGCAACGAGGCGCACGAGTCCAAGCGCTTCGATGAGAGCCTGGCGCGCTATGAGCGGGCGTCCGTGAAGTCGCAGGTCTCGCTCAACGCGCTCAATATCGGGCAGGCGGTGATCATTTCGATCGCGCTTGCGGTGATGATGCTGATGGCGGCGACCGGCGTTGCGCACCATCACCTCAGCGTCGGGCAGTTCGTGCTGGTGAACACGTATCTCATGCAGCTTTACGTGCCGCTGAATTTCCTCGGCTTTGTATATCTGCAGCTCAACCAGGGGCTGGTGGACATGGAGCAGATGTTCGGCCTGCTGCGGGTGAACCACGAGATCACCGACAAAGCCGGAGCAAAAGTGCTGCCCGCGCACGGGGCGCCCGCCGAGGTGCGGTTCGAGGACGTGCATTTCGCGTACAATCCCGACCGGCAGATATTAAAGGGTGTTAGCTTTACCGCACCTCCCGGCCAGAAGATCGCGATCGTCGGGCCGACCGGGTCCGGCAAGTCGACGATCAGCCGCCTGCTGTTCCGCTTCTACGATGCGCTCGAAGGGGCCGTGCTGATCGATGGGGTCGATGTGCGCGACATCACGCAGCACTCGTTGCGGGCGGCGATCGGCGTGGTCCCGCAGGACACGGTGCTGTTCAACGATACGATCTTCTATAACATCTCCTACGGCCGGCCGGGGGCGACTGTCGCCGAAATCGAGCAGGCGGCGCGGCTGGCGCAGATCCACGACTTCATCGTCTCGCTGCCGCAGGGCTACAAAACCAAGGTCGGCGAGCGTGGGCTCAAGCTTTCCGGCGGCGAGAAGCAGCGCGTCGCGATCGCGCGCACGATCCTGAAAAATCCGCGCATCCTGATCCTCGATGAGGCGACCAGCGCGCTCGATACGGCAACCGAGCAGGAGATCGGCGCCGCCTTGCGCTCGATTGCCGCCCAGCGCACCACGCTGGTGATCGCGCACCGGCTTTCCACCATTACCGATGCCGACGAGATCCTGGTGCTTCGCGATGGCGAAATCGCCGAGCGCGGCAGCCACGCGGCGTTGCTCGAGGCGGGTGGGGTGTATGCGGCCATGTGGGCAGCGCAGGTCGAGCTGGACGAGGCGGCGGAGACTGCGGGGGTGGATCCGGCGCGGCTCGAAAATACCGTGCCCGCGGCAGCGGACTGAAAACAATTTCGCTGGAACTCAGCCAGGCAATGACCACGTAAAGACCACAGCTTTGGATGCGACGATGAGCGAGAGACAGTCACCGCCCGAGAAAGACCTCAACCATGCCGGCTCCGTCGTGGACAAGGCGATCGAGTACATGATGGGCCAGGATATCTCGGCACTCGCCATTGCCTCGGCATTGCTGGGCGGGGCCATGGGCCTGCTGTGCCGCACGCTGCCCGATGAGGTGGTGGTGCAGATCCTCAACAATGCGATCGAGAGCGTGGAATCGGGCGAAATGCGCTCGACCGCGGGCAAGGACCACGCCGGCGAGGCTTGACCGGGCGGAGCGTTTTGGCCATAAGGCCAGCCTTCAGGTTCAGGCTGGCGCATTCCGGCCCGTTTTGCGTTTTGAGGAAGATGATATGGCCCGCCGTTGTGAACTGACCGGAAAGACCGTGCTCGCTGGCAACAATGTCAGCCACGCGAACAACAAGACCCGCCGGCGGTTCCTGCCGAACCTGCAGGAGACCTCGCTGCTGTCCGACGTGCTCGGCAATGTGCGGCTGCGCCTGTCGACCCGCGCGATCCGCACGATCGAGCATAATGGCGGCCTGGATGCCTTCCTGATGAGCCAGAGTGACCGCAAGCTGACCGTCGAGGGCCTGGCGCTGAAACGCCGCCTCGAGCGCGCCACGGCGAAAAAGGCCGCCAAAGCCGCCTGAGGGCGGCGGGGCCTGATCACGCGCGGGCCCCATGTTCATCCAGATCACCAGCCGGCTTGGGATCGACGATTCCGAGCTAGAGGAAAGCTTTATCGCGGCCTCCGGGCCCGGCGGCCAGAACGTCAATAAGGTCGCGACCGCGGTGCAGCTGCGGTTCAATCTCCTCACATGCGAAACCCTGCCGGCGCCGGTGAAGGCGCGGATGCAGGTGCTGGCCGGCCGCAGGCTGAGCCAGGACGGGGTGATCGTGATCACCGCCAACCGGTTCCGCACACAGCTGCAAAACCGGGAAGACGCGCGGGAGCGATTGTTCGAGATGGTGCGCGCGGCCGCCGTGGCGCCGATATTTCGCAAGCCGACCCGGCCGACGAAAGCGTCCAAAACGAGGAGGCTGGAGGCGAAAAGTCATCGGGGGAACATCAAAAAACTCAGAACCAATAGGGAAGAGTAAGCAAAAAAACGTTGATAATTTGGGCCAGGGGCGGTGGCGGCGGCCGCGCCACTGTTACCAGGCCAGACGTTTTTTGCTTCTTTTTTTCAAAAAAGAAGCGCTTGCTTCCCTCAACTTATCTGCTTACCAAACCGTTAGATGACGGTGGCCCGAAAGGGCTGAAACGGGAATGCGGGACACAATCCGCAGCTGCCCCCGCAACTGTAAGCGGCGAGTTTCGCGCCATGAAGCCATTGCCCCACCGGGTGAGAAGGCGGTGCGAGACGAAGACCCGCGAGCCAGGAGACCGGCCGGCATCGAGACATTTGCGCGTGGCCGGGCGGGGTGCACCGGACATGGAAGGGAGAAAGACCCTGAGCCTCTGTCGCTGTTTTGGACCGGTGCTGCGCCCTGCGCGGCACCTTGTCGGCTTGCGGAGGGTTTTGTGGAACGTATCGGAACATTGGGGATTGTCCTCGCGGCGGGGCTGTGGCCCGCCGCGGCGGTGGCGCAGGACTATGCGGCGGCGCCCGTGATGACGGTGACGGCGACGAGGGTCGTGACGCCGACCAGGGATGTGGCGGCGGGGGTGACCGTGATCACCCGCAAGGAGATCGAGCAGCGCGGATACACCACGCTGGTGCAGGCCCTGGCCGCGGTGCCGGGCGTGCATATCGTGCAATCGGGCGGGCCCGGCGCGCAGGCGAGCCTGTTCATCCGGGGTACGGACTCTGAGGACGTACTGGTGCTGCTCGACGGCGTGCCGGTGAACGACCCCTCGGATGCCAACGGCGCGTTCAATTTCGGCGACTACACGCTGAACGATGTCGAGCGGATCGAGGTCGTGCGCGGGCCGATGTCCGGGCTCTACGGCTCCAATGCGATCGGCGGTGTCGTGAACATCATCACCCTCAAGGGCAGCGGCGCGCCAAAGGCCAGCATCACGCTCGCCGGCGGGTTTCCCGCGCAGGCGCAGGGCCAGGCGGTCATTTCCGGCTCGACCGGCAAGTTCGACTACTCGTTCGGCGGTGCGATCGATGAGGAGCGGGGCTTTGACTATACCGCGAGGCGCCTCAGCGTGTACGCCGGCAATCTCGATCCGTTCCGCTCCCGCCTCGCCGCCGTCAACCTCGGCTACACGCCGGTCGCCGGCACGCGGGTGTACCTGGTGCTGCGCTACCAGTCGGTCGACGATGCGTTTCCCGATCTCGGGTTTCCGGTATTCGATGATCCCAACTCCTACGACTACAACACCAACCTGTTCGGCAAATTCGGCGTGACGAGCACGCTGCTGAACGGGCGGTGGACGACGGATCTGTTCGTCGCACGGCTGCAGAACACGCTGCGCTATTCCAACCTGCTGGATGCTGAAGATCCGAACGGCGTGCAGGCGAACGATGTTTATCACGGCTACCGGAGTGACGCGCAGTGGAACAACACGGTGAAACTGCCGGATGCGGGGCCGAGCGCGCAAAGCTCGGTGGTCGCGGGTGTCGAATACATCAACGACACGGCGCATGAGAACGTGGATGAGAACGATGGCGGGTTTCCGTTCACCGAGACCGTGCAGGCATCCCAGCATTCCCTCGCAGGCCACGTCGGCGGGCAGACCACGCTGCTCGGCCGGCTGACGGTGGCGGCTGCGCTGCGCGATGACAGCGTGTCCAGTTTTGGTAACGCGCTGACCGGGCGGGTCGGCGGCGTGTTCGCGCTGCCCGAGATATTCACCCGCCTGAAAGCCTCCTACGGCACGGGCTTTTTGGCCCCCTCGCTGTTCGACCTCTACGGGGTTTCGAACGATGGTTATGTCGGCAACCCGAACCTGAAGCCCGAATATAGCAGCGGGTTCGATATCGGGCCGGAATTCATCGTCCCGGCACTCGGCGAGGATGATTTCGCCGATCTGACCCTGACGTATTTCCGCTCAACCGTGCGGGATCTGATCACGACGACGCCGGATTTCTCGTCGGAGGAAAATGTCGGGCGCGCTGATATCAATGGTGTCGAGAGCGAGCTGCTGCTGCATGCGGCGAGCTGGGTGAGTGCCGATATCAACTACACCTATACGCGCGCGGTGGATGCCGGCAGCGGCGACCAGCTGCTGCGCCGGCCGCAGGACCAGGCCTCGGCGACCTTCACCATCACCCCGGCGCCGGGCTTCAGCCTGGTGCCGCAGGTCGCGTATGTCGGGCGGTTCCTGGATTATCTGTACGCCGATGATGGCTATGCGATCGGCGATGCGAGTGCGGATCCGGGGACGATCGTCAATCTCAGCGGCACTTACCGGCTGAACGACAGGCTGTCGGTTTTCGCGACGGGGCAGAACATTCTGAACTCGAATTTCGAGCCGGTGAACGGGCTGCAGATCCCGGGGGCTTCGTTGCTGGTGGGCGTGAGGGCGACGGTACAGTAGAGTAAGGAAGCGCTTTTTTTGAAAAAAGAAGCAAAAAACTTTCACCCTGCTGGGCCGTGGGCGGTGGCGTCGTCAGCGCCCACGGCCCAGGTTGGTAAAGGTTTTTTGCTAGTTTTTGTTCACAAAAAGGAGGACTTCCTTCGCTTGCTTAAAAAAAACGGGCACCTCTCGATGCCCGTTTTTCGCACGCCCTGCTGACTTTATCTTTTTAGAAGAACTTCGCCAGACGCAGTTCCACGCCGCGATAAAGTGGCCCGCCGTGGTTCGCGACGTCGTAGATGCCGACACCCATGATCGCGATGGTCGGGGTGACGAAGCTCGAGATCGTGAAGCGAAGCTGCGTTTCGTTGGTGCGGTTGCCGGAATCCACCTTCTCGCCGTTACGCAGCGTGTAGGTCTGCTTGCCGCCGAAGGACTGGTAAAGGCCGGGCGCGAAGAAAGCGCCGGTGGCCGGGTAGAAGGTATAGGGCAGGTAGATGCGCACTTCCTGCGAGGGCTGCTCCTTGAACGTCGCGGGGACGTAGGAGCCGCTCGCGAGCGGGTTGGTGTCGGGGATCAGGGGGCTGATCGCCTCATGCGCCAGCGTATAGATCGGCGGGATGCTGTTGGCGCTCACCGTCGGCGACACGTCACCGGACTTGTTGTTGCTGCCGAAGAAGTAGGCCTCGCCCCAGACCTCGACCGCGAGGTTCGTGGTCTTCGGCGTGCCGATGACGGTGGTGCGGAAGCCGGCTTCGGCCTCGTAGGTCCAGACGTTCTGGCCGGGGTTGAGGCTGTAGGCGGGGTTGAAGCCGCTGACGGGGAGGGCAATCCAGGGGCCCACCGCCATATAGGTGCCGGTTGCCGGATCGTTGATCGGGAAGGCGAAGGCGCCGAAATTGGGCTCGCCGAAACCGCTGGTGGCGGCGAGGTTGGCGCGGCCAGGGCCGTAGGCGGGCAGCACGCCCGGAACCGCGCTCCCGATATTGGAGATGCCCGCGGTCTGCTCGCCGAGGAACGCGACATAGGGCACGAAGGCCTGCACGCCGTATTCCATGTTGCCGATGCCGAAGGTGCGGACGTAGCGGAACACGGACACGTCGGTCGAGATGTGGGTGTCGTTGTTGTAGCTGCTGCCGTGCACGGCGCCGACCGTGCCGGCGTCCTCGAACTCGTTATAATAGAGCCCGATATTGACGTTGAGCGGCGGCGCGATGGCGTCTTCCGGCAGCGGGTCGGACGCATAAGCGGCATGGCCTGCGAGGCCTGCGAGCAGGGATAGCGTGGTCAGCAGGGTGCCGCGCTTCAGTGTCGTGCGCAAAGTCATTATTTTTCCTCCGATTGTTATTTTATGGATGCCTCGTAAGCCGCGACATGTCTCTATGACAAGCGTTCGCGCGTGTCATGTCAATTTAACAGTTGGGCTTGCGTTAGAAGATTTTTCCCTGTGGCGCTGGCGACACATCATGCGCCGCACAGCAACGGCCGAATGTCATGTGACAGAGAGTGCTGAACGTCGCGCGGTTCAGGCGGCTGTGACAAAACATCGTCCCTGTACGGCCGCCAGCGCGGCGTCTCGATGGTCTTTCGCGGTCGTTGCGCGTTGCGGGGTAGGCTTGGTAGCAAAGACCGTGAAAGCAATTCTGAAATTCGCCACCGGCAGCATCGTGGTGGGCGTTGTCGTGCTGCTGGCGAAGTTTCTTGCGGCGCGCGTCAGCCTCAGCGCGGCGCTGTACTCGGACGCGCTCGAGTCGCTGGTGAACGTTGCGGCGTCGTCACTGGCGCTCTACGCGCTGATCGCAGGTGCGAAACCCGCCGACCGCCAGCACCCGTACGGCCACGCCAAGGTTGAACTGCTGAGCGCTGTTGCCACCGGCGGGATGATCCTGGTCGCCGCCGTGCTGATATTTCAACGCGCGGTGACCGGGATCCTGCATCCCGGCGCACTGGCGCCGCTGGACGCCGGGCTCGGACTGGGACTGCTGCTGAACGGCGCCGCAGGCCTGCTGATCGGGATCTGGGCGCTGATCCTGCGCGAGGTCGGGCGGCGGTACCGCTCGCCCGCATTGCGCGCCGATGCCAAACACCTGACCGCGGATGTGCTGACGACGGGGGGGATCATTCTCGCGCTGCTGGGGGCCGCCTGGCTGCGGCGGCCGGTGCTGGACCCGCTGATCGCGTTTGCGATCGCCTTGCAGATCGCCATCATGGGCGGGCGCACGCTGCTGGAATCGCTGAGCGGCCTGCTCGACGAGGCGCCGCCGGCCAGCATGCAGGCGCGGATCGACGAACTCGTGCGCACGCACGCGACCGGCGCGCTGGAGGCGCATGATCTGCGGATGCGCCAGGCCGGCCCCGCGAGCTTCCTCGAGTTTCACCTGGTCGTGCCGGGCGAGATGTCGGTCGCGGCGGCGCATGACATCTGCGACCGGATCGAAGCGGCACTGAAGGCGGAGATGCGGGGCGTCGTCATCACGATCCATGTCGAGCCCGAGGCGAAGGCCAAGCATCACGGGGTGCTCGTCCTGTGACGGGCGCATGAACCGCCGGGAGCCGCCCCAGCTGAGCGTCGTGAGCGCGGCGGGTGCCGCCGATGACGCGGATGAGCTGATCTGCCTGACCACGCTGATGATGGTGGCGCCGCGCCGCGAGGGGCGCTGGCCGGTGACGCCGCCGCAGCCGCTGGCGCCGCGCCGGAAGGGGTTTGCCTATGCGCTCGCGCTGCATGCCGGCGCGCTGGCGGTGATCATCGTGCTCGCGCATGCCCGCTTGCCGGTACGGCGCGATGAGGCGCGGGTCATCGCGGTGACGGTGGAAACAACGCCGCAGGGCAACGCCCAGGTCAATACGCCAAAGCCGCCGGTGGTGCCGCCGACGCCGCGGCCGGTGGCGATGGCGCGCGCCGCACCGCTATTGCCGCCGCCACCGCCGCCGCCGCCGATGCCGGCATTCTCCCGCACCCCGCATGCAGCGCCGTTGTTCGCCGAGCGGCCGCCGGTGCCGCCGACCCCCGCCCCCGTCTCGCCGGCACAGGCGCTGCCGCAGCGGGTCACGCCGCTCGCCGCACCGCCTCTGCTCGTGCGCGGCACGCGCGCGCCGGGGCATAAAATCGGGCCGATGGTGGTGCTCGCGAACCATCCGGCAGCGCCGGATGCCGGCAACGAGGTGCCGGTGTATTCGCTGGTGACCCGGGCGATGGGCGAACAGGGCAATGTCGGTCTGCTGATCCTGATCGCGGCCGACGGGGCCGTGCTGTCGGTGCAGGTGGTGAGTTCGTCGGGATATGCCAGGTTGGACGACGCGGCCCGGACGGCGGCGCTGACATGGCATTTTTCACCGGCCGTGAGGGACGGCGTGCCTGTGCAGTCGCAGTTTCCCTACACGGTGAGGTTTTTATTGCAGTGAGTAAGACAGCGCTGCTTTTGTGAACAAAAGAAACAAAAAACTTTGCGCCTGAGTGCCGGGGACGCTGCCAGTTCCCATGGCCCAGATGCGCAAAGGTTTTTTTGCTACTTTTTGTTCACAACAAGTAGTGCTTGCTTTTCCTTATGCTCTCTCAGGCGGCATCATCATCCGACCGCCGGTCCGCCCGCTTGCGCGCGTTCGGATCCAGGTGCTTCTTGCGCAGCCGCACGGCCGATGGCGTCACTTCGACCAGCTCGTCGTCCTCGACATAGGCGATCGCCTGCTCAAGCGTCATTTTACGGGGCGGAACCAGGAGCAGCGCCTCATCCTTGCCGGCGGCGCGGATGTTGGTGAGCTTCTTTTCCTTGATCGGGTTGATGTCCAGGTCGTTCTCGCGCGAGTGCTCGCCGAGGATCATGCCGACATAGACCTTTTCCCCGGGGGAGACGAACATCACGCCGCGGTCCTGCAGGGCGAACAGCGCGTATTGCACGGCCTCGCCGTCGGCGGACGAGATCAGCGCGCCGTTGCGGCGGCCCTCGATCGTGCCTTTCCAGGGGCCGTAGCCCGCGAACAGGCGGTTCATCACACCGGTGCCGCGCGTGTCGGTCAGGAATTCGCCGTGATAGCCGATCAGGCCGCGGGCGGGGATGCGGAAGGTCAGGCGCTGCTTGCCGCCGCCAGAGGGGCGGATATCGGAGAGCTCGCCCTTGCGGCGGGACATTTTTTCGACGACGGCGCCGGCATAGGGCTCGTCGACGTCGATCAGGCACTCCTCGTAGGGCTCCTCGCGCTCGCCGGTTTCCTCGTTGCGGCGGGTCAGCACGCGCGGGCGGCCGATGGTGAGCTCGAAGCCTTCGCGGCGCATCTGCTCGATCAGCACGCCGAGCTGGAGCTCGCCGCGGCCCGAGACTTCGAAGGCGTCCGTCTCTGAGCTGTCGGCCACCGCGATGGCGACGTTGCCCTCGGCCTCGCGGTAGAGGCGCTCGCGGATCTGGCGCGAGGTGACCTTCTTGCCTTCGCGGCCGGCGAGCGGGCTGTCGTTGATGCGAAAGGTCATGGAGAGGGTGGGCGGGTCGATCGGCGTCGCGGGCAGCGGGCCCGGCAGGTCCGGCGAGCCGATGGTCTCCGGCACCGTCGCGTCGGTCAGCCCGGCGACGGCGATGATGTCGCCGGCGGAGACCTCATCGACCGCGACGCGCTCCAGCCCGCGGAAGGAGAGCAGCTTCGTGAGGCGCCCGGTTTCGACGACCGTACCGTCCAGGCGGTACACTTTCACCGGCATGTTGAGTGTGGCGCGTCCCTGCTCGACGCGGCCGGTCAGCACGCGGCCGAGGAAGGTGTCGGATTCGAGGATGGAGGCGACCATGCCGAAGGGGGCGGAGACATCGAGCGCCGGGGCGGGGACGTGCGAGAGGATCAGGTCGAACAGCGGGGTCAGGCTCTCGCGGGGATCATCCAGCGCCTTCACCGCCCACCCCTGGCGGCCGGAGGCGAACAGCATGGGAAAATCGAGCTGCTCGTCGGAGGCGCCGAGGGCGGCGAACAGGTCGAAAATCTCGTTATGGACGTCATCGGGCCGGGCGTCGCCACGGTCGATCTTGTTGACGACGACGATCGGCTTCAGGCCGCGCGCGAGCGCCTTGCCGAGCACGAACTTGGTCTGCGGCAGCACGCCCTCGGCGGCGTCCACCAGAATGACGGCGCCGTCCACCATGTTGAGGATACGCTCGACCTCGCCGCCGAAATCGGCGTGGCCTGGGGTGTCGACGATGTTGATGCGCGTGTCCTGCCAGACCACGGAGGCGACCTTCGCCAGAATGGTGATGCCGCGTTCCTTCTCAAGGTCGTTGCGGTCAAGCGCGCGCTCGGTGACCGCCTGGTGCGCCGCGAAGGCGCCGGACTGGCGGAGCAGCTGGTCGACCAGGGTGGTTTTGCCATGGTCAACGTGAGCGATGATGGCGACGTTGCGAATATTGGGTACGGACATAGAGGGTAAGCCTGACTGTTAGAGCACGGCGGCGAGACCGGGATGCTGCGGCCGCGCAAAAACGCGGCCAGGGCGCCCAAATAGGCTCGCCGGGATAGTTCCCGCACCGCATAGCCATATTGCAGCGCAAAAGCGAGAGGTAAAACGGCATGGGCGTCGTGCGGGCGGCACGGCACCCTGCAAAAGCAATGGGCGCCCAGGGGCGCCCATTGCCGTCGAAGATTTTCCCGCAGCGTTACTGGCTGGTGCCGGTGGACGCCGGGACCGAGGAGTACGGCGCCATGTCATTGGAAGACATGGAATGGCTCTGCATCATGTGGTGCATGTGCAGGTGGCGCATCGCCATGTCGGTATCCATCGAGGCGGTGTGCATGTCGCCGCTGCTCAGCGCCTGACGGGCCTGCTCGATGTCGTGCACCGCCGGGGTATGGTCGACGGGATCCGCATTGCTCTGGACGACGCTGCGATCCAGCAGGCGGGTCTCGGCATGGCTCAGCGCGTCATCGGCGCGCATTTTTTCGTGATGATGGATCGCCTCCTTGGCGATCTTCAGATAATCGGCCGGCGTCGCGTTCTCCGGCAGCGGGCGCATCGTATAGTGATGCTGCATCGGTGCTGCGGTCGTCGTCTCAGCGGGCGCCGGGGCGACGGCGTTGTTCGGCATGGCGGCGTTGCCGTTGCTCTGCGTGCTGGCCGTGCCGCTGGTGCCCATATTGGTTCCTGGACCCATATTGCCGGCGCTGCCCGTCGGCGCGGTGCTGCCCGGATTCTGCGAAAGCGTGGTCGAGCCGGCATTCGCAGATGCGGGCGGCGTGGTCTTGCCCGGGGACATGCCGGGGCTGGTCTCAACCGGGCCGGTCGTGGAGCCGTTCGGGGCAGGCGAAGGCGTGGCCGCGGTCTGCGCCACAGCCATGCCGGCAGAAATAAACAGTGCCGCGGAGGCGAGTAAAATCGAGCGCATGAGCGTTCCTTTCGTTGTGGACCAATGATTGATCTTGAAGCGGGACGTGGGTCGCGTGTTTCGACGCAACAAGCGGAATCGCCTCTCGGGGCGGTTAAACCGCGTTCATTGCGATCGGTAGGAGGAGACAGCGCTAGTTTTTGTGAACGAAAAGTAGCAAAAAGTTTATTGATTTGGGTGATGGGATCTGGGGCCGTCAACGGCACAAGCCCTTTCTTCTTTTCCGCCTGCGATCCGTATAAAAGAAGCAAAACGGAGGCTTCTTGAAACGGTTGTTACTCGGCGTCGGGTTGCTGGCGGCAAGCGTCATGGGCGCGCGGGCGGACGTGCCGGATGCCGCGGCCTGCGGCCTCGCGGGGCACGCCGCGGAGCAGGCCGGCGGCTTGCCGGCCAACCTGCTGGTTTCGATCGGCATGGTGGAAAGCGGCCGGGTCGATCCGCTTAGCGGGCGCGTGGCACCGTGGCCGTGGACGGTGAATGCCGACGGCCAGGGGCGCTACTTTGATAACAAGGAGGCCGCGGAGGCGTTTGTGCGGCTGGCCGAGAGCTCGGGCGCGCATGATGTCGACGTTGGTTGCTTCCAGGTGAGCCTGCAAAGCCACCCGGACGCTTTTGCCACACTGGACGATGCGTTCGACCCTGCCAGGAATGCAAGCTATGCGGCAGGTTATCTCAACCGGCTGAAACTGCAGACCGGGGCCTGGAACACCGCGATCGCCGATTACCACTCCTCGACGCCGGATCTGGGGTTGCCGTACGAGCGGCGGGTGCTGGCTGCGTGGCGCGGCGCCGGCGCAGTGCCGCTGGGGCTGGACGATGCGATCGCGCTGGCGCCGGACCCGGTGGTGATTTTGCAGACGGCGGCCGCGAAGCGCGTGCATGTCTATACGATGGACGATCCGCCTGGGGCGGGTCTGGCGGCTGGGCTGCCGCGCGTGATAACGCCGTAAAAAGGAAGCGCTTCTTTTTTGAAAAAAAGCAGCAAAAAACGTCTGGAAATTTCAGTCATAGGCGGTGGCTGCGCCGCAGCCCATGACTGAAATTAATAAAGTTTTTTTGCTACTTTTTGTTCACAAAAAGTAGACTACTACTTCCGTTGCCTCAAATTGCCAGCAACAAGCGCCGCGGATCTTCCAAGCTCTCCTTCACGCGCACCAGGAACGACACCGCTTCGCGGCCGTCGATGATGCGGTGATCGTAGGAGACCGCGAGGTACATCATCGGGCGGATTTCGATCTTCCCGTTGATGACGACCGGACGCTCCTGGATTTTGTGCATGCCCAGGATCGCCGATTGCGGCGGGTTCAAAATGGGTGTGCTCATCAGCGAGCCATAGACCCCGCCATTGGTGATCGAGAAAGTGCCGCCCGACAGTTCCTCGAGCTTGAGCGTGCCGTCCTTGGCGCGTTTGGCGAAACCCGCGATCGCGGCTTCGATGTCGGCGATGGATTTCTGGTCTGCGTCGCGGATGACCGGAACGACCAGGCCGTTCGCGCCGCCGACGGCGATGCCCATGTGGACGAAATGCTTATAGACGATGTCGTCGCCGTCGATCTCCGCGTTGACGGCGGGGAATTCGGCGAGGGCGGCGCAGACGGCTTTCACGAAGAAGCCGTTGAAGCCGAGGCGCACGCCTTTATGCTTTTTCTCGAAGGCATCGCGATATTCGGTGCGCAGGCCCATGATGGCGCTCATGTCGACCTCGTTGAAGGTCGTCAGCATGGCGGCGGTGTTTTGCGCATCTTTCAGGCGCGACGCGATGGTTTTGCGCAGGCGGGTCATTTTGACGCGCTCTTCGCGGGCATCGGGCGCGCGCGGCGC